>Ga0265798_10002238_pt1 | contig 28772 bp, 26 predicted proteins | sample P3T30metagenome_FD_192430 | JGI IMG/M metagenome (GOLD analysis project Ga0265798, IMG submission 192430) | Plant litter microbial communities from East Loma Ridge, Irvine, California - P3 T30 | ecosystem: Environmental > Terrestrial > Plant litter > Unclassified | place: USA: California...
CGTCACAATCAAAGCCCCCATTCCGTCACGTTAAACCCCCGGATTGTCACGTTATCGGTACCTGAGCCTTTGTTTATCAATGGCTTACAAGCAGGGAATCTACTGAAGTTAAGAGTTAGAAATTCTGAACGAGTTAGAGACGCGAAACAAGGCAATCTAAACCATCATCCAGCAGCTTTCGCGACCATTTAGACCATGGGAATCCTAACCGCGTTAGGCGCACCGACCGAACAAGGCATGTCAGTTTGGATGCGATAATCAAAAGGCGATGACGGAGAGCATGGGCAGTAGGCATGGCTTGCGTGCAGCGGCTACTTTTGCGATCGAAGGTACGCGGCACGGTCAATCCCGTCCGTGGGGCGTCGTAACCCCGACAATCACAAGTCCGGTCGAGTTTCTCGGCCGGGTGGCTGTCACGCATGTCCAAGGCTTGCCTAAAGGTGGCAGCGCCTTGTGCTTGTGCAGGGTTACGAACGCCCGGCTCATCGAGCCGGGTCTGCTCCATCATTGTATGAGGATGGCAGCATGGAGAATGACCCGCTCGAGCGTATCGCGGTCGCACTTGTCGAGGAGATTAGGGCGCGTCGAACGCCAACCTCCGATCCTATTTTACTACCCCAAAACTCACCGGAAGAGTCTCCAGTCATTTCAAACGTCGCGCCTCGAGTGCGTACTGCACGTAAGCGAGAACGCCGTGTTGCACTCTACCCGGCGCACTACAGCCTACGGGTCACTGACGAAGATCGTGACCGCTTTGACGCTTATGCCGAGCGTTATAAGCTGACGAGAGGCGAACTGTTTCGACGCATGCTGGACGCCCTCGATATCCTGGAAAGTGAGCGAGAAAAGTGATGCGAAACGTCGACAAGGTAATGGACGAGGTAGCTTCCAATGACCGCATGCGTGCCGCTGGAGCCGACCTCCTTCGAGCATACCGAATACGTAACATACTGCTCGCCATCGTTGGTGCCGAGGCGATCGTCTTCATCACGCTGCGTACCTGGATTGCCGTCTAACACGTCACCCGATCGAGGCTAACAAGCGGTTTAAACGCCGTGGCGAACTAGCAAGCGACGACAACCGAAAGGACACGGCAGTCAGCTCTATGACCGACGACCGTCCTTTTCCTTTGCGACGCCCTTGAACGGTTTGCCGCCTTCTTTTTGATCCATGAACTGGCCGGTATCGGTGTCCCGCTTCACGAAATCGCCGCCAGGCGCCTTCGTTTGAGTCCGATCATCGACCGAGCCTTTGCGGTAATCTTCGCCCGTATTTTTTGCCATGATACACTTCTAAGCCTGCGTCTTAGACCAAGATGGGAAGCCGCTTTAGGATCTCAAGAAGCGAGCGGATCGCACGTTCCTGTAACGACATTTGGCGTTGATCTGCGTCAGAAGAACGTGAACTGGACGGACACTAAGCATGCCCATAACATCGTCACAGAGGGAGACTTTTAATGATGATCCGGGCCCGCTTTGTCACTGCGATGTTGATGCCGATCATGGCGGTTGCGTTGGCGTCGTGCGGTACGAAATCAGTCGAAGGAACCTATAATGTGACCAACGCCCCGGTGTCTGGAATCGTCGCTACGTTCGGTAAAAACAGCTTCTCGTTTTCGTCAGGCGCGTCGGGAAATTACGAGGTCAGCGGAGACAAGACTATTCTCACCGGATCTCCCGTTGCGGGCGCTTACGTGATCAAGGGCGATACCCTTGTCGGCGATAAATTTACGTTCGTACCACGTGATCCGAACGACAAATCGCCAATCAATTTAGGCCCCAGAGGGATGAGCAAATAGAGGCGTTGCAGTGGTTCAAAATGCCTGTGGGGATGCAATATCTATCCGTACATTAACGATGCAAATCGGCTCACGGTTTGTTTCGGACCGCGAATTCTAAGAGAGATCGGCAACGGAGCCCTTCTCTTTCTGGACCAGTGCCGCTGCATAATCGCGCAGATCGTCTGCGTAGAGATCGGGTACCCACACGGCGATACGCACTAGGCCTTCCGCTGCTTTTTTTGCCGCATATCGTGACGATGCCGAGCGGACCTGTTTCTTCTTTTTATCAGGGTCGATTGTGATTTTACCCTGCCACTCGGTCATTTCCATATCTGTCCCCCTGATAAAGGGCGCACTTATACATTGTATGAGTACTCATACAATGGTGCGGCCTGCGGCGCGTCCCCGTCGCCAAAGCGAGGGGAGCCAAGGGCGAGCCCTTAGCGATCCCGCGCCGGTGGCGCGTAAGTGGGTAGAAGAAAGCGGGCGGGGGACCGCCTGCCGCAGGATTGTCCGCTAACCTAACCGATCACCGCGTTCAGATCATTGAACACACCGGCTGAGCGCCACAGCGACCGGTTGCCGATGACGTAGACTGCCTCCTTCGCGCGCGTGACCGCCACGTTCAGGAGGTTAGGCTCCTTGCCGGCCCATCCCCGAGCGCCGGTCTGGTCGCCGTTCGGAGCCCCCAGGACAAAGATCACCGCTTCGGCTTCGCGGCCCTGTACGGTGTGGATCGTACCGATACGTTCACGGGTCCAGCGGTCGAGATTGGGAATGGCAGAAGCGAGAACCGCGCTGTCTCCCAGCAGCCTCCGCAAACCATTTGCCACGATCACGAACGGGGTCACAACGTAGAGGTCGGGGGCGATGCCGGCAGCGATAATTCTCTCGATCATTGCCAGGGCTTCCTGGCCTTCCTCCAGACACCATTTGTCCTCGCCCGCGCCCGCCACATCGATCCACCGCGACGGCCCGAGCAGATCGCGGATCAGCGACGGCTGCGGTCTCTTGGCCTGCACCATCAGGTTTTCGTACGCGATGCGATTGGCGATATCGAACATGGGCGAAGAGCAGCGGCGATGCACGAGCAGCGGCACGCCCACTGTTCGACTGCCCAGCCGGGCTGGGAACTCGGCGAACCAGGCTGTGGCATCATCGGCAAGCGTCTGGACAGAAGCATGTGGCGCACCGAACCGTTGGGCATCAACACCGAAGGTCTGACAGATCGCCGCGGTCAATCGGTCCGGAAGCAAGACCACGGGCGGTACCTGGATGGGATCGCCAACGATGATGGCCCGGTTGGCGCGCATGATCGCGCCCACAGCCTGCTGAGGAGCCGCCTGTCCGGCTTCGTCGACGAGAAGCCAACCCAAGGCCTCCGGTGGCACCTTGCCGAGCATAATGCTGACGGAGGCAAAAGTGGTCGACATGGCCGGCACAACCAGGAACAGGCTTGACCATAGGTCGGGGATCATCTCGTCCTTGGCGGCATTGGAGAAGCCCTTGCCATCGAGCACCTGCAAGGCCGCATTGAGGTTGTGACGCAGGGGCTTTGCAGCGGCGTCGACGAAGGCACGATGGAGGTCCAGTGCCGCCTGAAACAGGGCATCGCGCTGGCGGTGTTCTTCGGCGGTAAGCCAAGGTGCGGTGGGCTGACGCTGCTCGTTTCCCTGCTCGAAAAACGCATCGTCGATGAGGGGAGCGTGACGTGCTGCGCGGTCCTGCTGAAGGCGCTCCAGCAGCGGCCCTAGCGCTTCCCCGATGCTCGCGGCACGAGCCTTGGCGCCGAAACTCAGCCATGGCGAGCGCGTCAGCAATTCGCGCAGTGGCTTCGGGATTGCACCGGTCTTCGAGGCCGCCGCGGCATCGGCCGCCAACGTCGATGAGAGCGGCAGATGCTCTGCCTTCCAGGTGCGATAGCGCGCCAATCCGAAGAGCTGATGCAGCCATCCAGGGCGCTCCATGGCATGATCGCGGGCAGCGTTGAACGACCGCTCGACAGGCGGGAGGTGCTGCCAGCGCAGGCGGAAGGACTCCACGGCCGCCATAGTGGCGGTAACTTCTTTCTCCATGCTCAGGAAGCGGCTTCGTGCCGCCTGCCATCGGCGTAGGGCCTCACGCCGGTCGGTTGGCGGGTCGAGTTCGCTGACGATGACGGGCGGCCGCTTTGTGCCGTCCGGTAGCACGATCTCAGGTTTGCGTCCGTCGACCGCCTTCAGGTAGGTGAATAATCCGGTCTCGGGATCCCACCAGAAGCTGTTTTTGAAGGCGCTCCGGTTTGTGGCATTGCCCAGCACCGCAGCGATAGCGCCCCAACTTTCCGATCCGAGCAGGCCATCAGCGAGCGGCTTGAAGTAGCGTAGATCGGCTGCGTCATGGGCCACGGCTCCCAGCGCCGGCAACTCGGCGCTAACGTTCTCGACGGCCTTGTTGTTCGACGATGCAATCAGCATCTCGAACCCCTTCAGGCTCTTGTCGAGGCGGTAGAGGTGAAGCCAGCCATCGCCGGCTTTCAGCTTATGGCCAGATGAAGAGAAGGCCTTCTCCGGGTCGTCCAGCGCCGCCATGGCGCTGGCGCGTTTTGTCACCAGCGCCGCGATCACGTCACGGAGCAGCGTGGTCTTGCCGGTGCCGGGCGGACCGTTAACCGCCAGTATCTCGCCGGGGCCCTGATCGATGGCGAGGTTGACGGCCGCCTGCTGCATCAGAGCCAAGGGATGCCGACCGGGGCCAGGCCAGCCTGCGGATGGGAAGCGGGCAGGGGCGACCGCCTGCTCTATCGCCGCCTCATCGTGGAGCAGGTCTCGGCGGGACGAGGGCTTCAGCGCTCCCATGAATCGCTGAAGCGCTTGCGGCGCGCGCTTCTCGCGGAACAGCCTGGTTGCGCTATGCAGGTCCTTCAGGAAAAAGCTGTTTAGCAGGAGCGGTTCCGGCGGGTTGCTTGATCGGAAGGCCACTAGGCTGCGCACGGCAAAGGCGGGCGGACGCACCATCGCCTGATCCACACCCAGTCTCCCGGCGAGCCATGTCCACGCCCCTGTGATGGCGGCCATGTCGAGCGGCATCGTTTTGCCATCGTGGCCTTCGCGGGACAGCCGCTCATGCAACGCGTCCTGGAGTTGGGTGCCGGCTTGCTCCCATTCGCTGAGCGCGGCCGGATCACCGGACAGCGCGAGCGGGAGGCCCCACGCGAAGCTGGAGGCCACCGCGCAGTTATCAGGAATCGGGCGGCCTTCGCGATCGACGATCACGATGGCGAGCGGCGTTTCACCCCGCCCGTTTGGTCGCTCAGGCCGACTGTCGGCGAAGCGCTGGAGCAGCTGCTCCATGGCGGGCGACATGGACAGCGAACCGAGTACGATCTGGAAATAGAGCCGCATGCCTTGGGGGGCTTTTCCAGGCCCGTTCTCCCACGGCAGTCCTCGATCGAAGCGGGCGACACGCCGGCCATCGCCACCTGCCAGGTCAGCCGGCATCCGGAACGACGCAGGCGACAGCACCTCTAGCACCGTCCAAGCGCGCAATATGTTCTCTGGGTCGTTCGCAACCCTGCTTCTGGGTACGAGGGGCGGGGGTGGCTTTCGCGCGCTGTCTGGCGATGGCTTGGTCGTTTGCTGAGGCTGGGGCTGAGCTTTTGGAGCAGGGGATGCTGCCCTACCGCGCATCTTTTCTAGCCTGCCGCGCAGCCGAAGTGCCCGCTGAGTATTACGATGATGCAGCTCGTCGAGAAGCGCATCGTTGATCGGGTTGGCGCCTGGCATATCGACGACAAGCTTTTCGAGCTGGTCGATACCAAGATCGATATAGGGGCGGTGTGTGCTCATGCGGGCTGAACTTGCGTCATCTGGCCCGGATCCGCCATCCTGCCCCCATGGTTCAGCTATTCGGTTTCCGCGCCTATATGTTCGAAAGCGGGCTCGACCGCATTCGTGACAGCTTCCGAGCGTCGATCACCACGATGCAAAACCACTCGCGTGACGCGAACGACCTGTTGCTCGATTACATCAACAGTGGGGTGGACGACTCAGAGTACGACGATGAAGGCGCGCTCATTAAAAGCACCCGACACGAGCTTCAGCATGCCGCTCTCGAGACCACGCTGGCGCTGAGTGTTGTGCAAGAGGCGTTCATCACCAGTGCTTTCCACTATTGGGAACGCTCGGCACGGGCATGGACCGGCCTTCACAAGCCGACCTTCGAGGCTCTGACTAAGGAGGTTCGCAAAGCCGATATCTCAGTGAGTGATGAGCTATCGGCGGTGAACACGCTCAACAATCTCATTAAGCACAACAATCCCGACCGTGCGCTCGACCTTGTAAAGACTTGGCCCGACGTGTTCATTACGCTCCCCTATAGCACTTTACGGCGCGAGCTGACATGGCGTCTTGGGATCAACAACGCGACTGTCGAGCGTGTATTCTCGATCGTGAAGGCTTCTGGCCCCGTTTGAATACGCGCTATCCATTTATCGACGTCAGAGCTCCCGGTTGTGACGCCATTCACCTCCCAACTTTTGGCAAATTACGGTATGTCGGCTTCGGATCACTACGTGAGAAACGGCCGGGTAATGTTCGACAAGCGACGTTTTGGTACGTTCGAGACGATCACGCGAACCAAGAAACTTGGCCATCAGCTATCGTTTCATGATGCACGGTGCGCCTGACGGCGCTACAAAGTAGCCGTCTTCAACCCTACTGGGACAGCTTTGGCCACCATACCAGCAGAATTGCTTCAGAGCCTGTCTGTCCCCGGCGGGGGACAGGTCGCCCTCGTTATTGGCGCTGGCTGCTCAGTAGACCATCCGACGAGCATTCCGCTCGCTGGCGATCTCTCAGAATCAGTCGAGCGCCAACTAGTTCTTAACGGCCGCTTACAAGCAAATCAGTGCCCGAACCCGCGCGATCTTGCCGCACTCGCGAGCCTGATGTTCCAGCTCTGCAACAACCAAGTCGAACTGGTTCAGTGTTTTCCGATTCGGCGAATGCGGCTTGCGAGAGCGAACCTCGGCTATAGGCTATTAGTGGCCTTGATGGCGGAGGGCGCCGTCAGCCATGTGCTATCGCTCAACTTTGATCTGGCGATCCAGAATGCCGCTGCCGAACTCGGTATTGAGATCGAAACGATAGCGGCCGTGAACGAGCCCGTGCCGATCCGCTCGGCGCTGGTTCAATTGCATGGGAATGCAAACAGCGAGCCCGACCAGCTTGTCCTTCGAACGGAAGTCATGGACGGAGAATGGATAGGCCAATGGCACCAGGTCGTGGCACAGCAGGTGCTGGCGGCTCCGGCCGTGCTCTTCGCTGGCCTCGGCTCGCCGGCACCCGTCCTTACCTCAACAATAGCAATGATCCAGGGCGCTCTGGGCGGTAACAAGGCGCTTTATCAAGCCGACATCGTCCCCTTCGCGCAAAGCGGCTTTGCTGCGCAACTCGGAATCCCCGAACAGCGCTACATCCAGGGATCGTGGGACGCAGTGCTCATACGCCTCGCCGAGCGCATCGCCGCGCAACAGGTCGACTCGCTTTCGCGCAGTGGCCGCGCGCTTTTGGTGGAGAACAACCACGGCGAAGCGGACCTTGAGCGGTTTACACACCTCGCCTCCAAACTCGCCGGCCACTCACTGCTCACGCTAGGCAAGATCCGCGCGTTCGCCGATCTGGACCGCGACAAGCTTTATCGGGCGCACACCGTTCGCGACGACGAGTTGATGTCGGAACCGATGCTCCGGCTTGTCCAAGTTGCGGAGCGGTTCGGTCTCGACACGGTACCAACAGCCGCCGGCACTTGGACGTTGCGACGGAACGGTCAGCCCGTCGCTCAGATAGTTCTCGCGACCGGGGGCGGCGTGCGCCGAATGGCCGCCGTTGAAACCCGTGCTAGCGCCATCTGCGCCACCATTGCGGATAACTCTCAGATGCCAGTCGACATCGTGCTGATTGGCGGCCTAATAGCCGCTGCGCCGGCGTTCGATCACGTCGACCTCATTGCCGACGAGGATGCAGATGACATCATCGGCGGCCTCGTCGCTCCCCTTCTGGTCTCTGCCAACGATCCGAATCACCTCGACCAGATTGGAGAGCTGTTGAATGTCGCCTGACGGCTCCTCGCTTTCAGCATCGTCCATGATAGCTCTCGCCAGCGAGACTCTTTCGATCAACGGCTACCGCGTGGTGCGCGACATGACCGACATGAAGAAGCTCCGAGACCAAGCCCTTCTGGCCGAGGACTCCTATAGTGTGATTTCGGTAGTCGCCTTCGAAACTTGGCAGCAGCTTGAGAAGGACTGGGCGGAAGCCCAAGCCGACCTCGTCGACCTTCTCGCCCGCCGTCTCACCCGCTCCGCACCGAAGGCGTGGGACGGCTATCTCGTCCTCCTGTGCGCAGGCGAGCCTTTGGATCGTCTCGCCGTCGACCGGATTGAGCGCGATACCTCCAGGGTTCGGAAGATTGTTGCGACAGGAGCCAGGCTGCGTACAAGCGCCGACGTGGCCCGCGTGTTGGACCTCCTGCTCCCGCTCGACCTCCCGGGCGACATTTCCGCCCTTGAAGATGTTCTCGACGCACTACCCGAACTTATGAAGACGACCGTTGACCGTGCGAAGCTAAAGGTCGTCGTCGACGCCTTCCGCAACGGTGAACCCCCACTCGAGCGCCTGCACGAAAGCGGTGGTGGGCGATGAGGTTGAGGTCGATCACAATTGAAGGGTTTAGGGCGTTTGGCCGTCAGTCGACAATCGATCTCGACGCGGACGTCATCCTTCTGCAGGGGCCCAATGGCGTCGGCAAAACTTCCCTTCTCGACGCGATCCTATGGGTGCTGGCCGGCACGATCGCGCGCTTCGGGGATCGCGGTACGCCCATATCAACTTATGCACGCGAGGGCCGCGCGCGCGTCGAACTGATCATGTCGGGCGACGACGGAGACGTGGTTCTCACGCGAGCGACCGACGGCAAGTCGGACGACTTCGTGCGGCTCCGGATTGGCGATAAGGAATACGAGCAGGCGGCCGCCACGCAGCAGCTCTGCAACCTGCTCCTACCTCACCTCAAAGACCGCGTCGGCGCCCGTGATGCCCTGAACCGGGTCCTCACGCGCGGCGTTTACCTTCAGCAGGATCTTGTCCGCCAATTTATTGACGACGACAGCGCCGCCGATCGCTTTGCGCTCGTCAGCGAGGTAATAGGCGCTGGCGCCGTTCTCGAACTCCAGGCCGCGCTTGAGAAGAGCCGTCGGTCATGGGCCGCCAGCACCACTGCTTTTCGCAAGGACGAACTGGATCCACTAACGGTCCGGGTCGCGCAGATTGACGAACATCTTGCTCGTCTTTCCGATGGCGGCACAGTCGCGAGCGACGACGCGCGGCAGGCGTCCACCGCACTTTTTCAGCATGCGGTCGCGCTGCTGGGCGAATCCCGGTTCGGCCCCGACGCGGCGCCGACGACTCCGGCGCGGCTGGACCGCTTTCTTAAGACGTTGGATGCCGAGCGGAGCAGGCTCGAGCGCGATCTCGCCACGACCCGCAATCTGCTCGAACAAACCCCGGAGCTGTCCCCCACGGTGGCCTTGGACAACCCTGCCGACAAGCTCCGAAAAGATGAGAGTGGGCTGGCCGCACAACTCTCTGCAGCGGACGACGCCATACGACTTGAAAATGCCCGGCTGGCCGCTGAGCGACAGGCTCAGGTTGCCGCTGCAGACCGGGCGCAGCGCGCTGCAACCATGGCCAAGCTGGCCCTTCAGGACCTCGGTAACCACTGTCCCGTATGTCAGCAGACCCACGACGTGAGCCACACGATCGCACATCTCCAGACACTGATCGAGGCCGCCTCAGACATTGGCCAGAGCACCACGACGAACCGGCTAGGTCCGCTCACGGAGGAGCGCGCCAAGATTCAAGCATCGCTAAGCCTCGTCCGCGATGATCTCCGCCGAACGGAGAACGATCTACGTGAGCGCACGGCACGGCGCTCGATCCTTACGGCGCGGCTCTTAGACCTCGGGATCGACGGCAGCAGCGATGCGGGCACTGCCCTTCGCGAGCGCGACGACGCAATCGAGGCGATGCTTGGAACGCTCGCTAAGCTGCTCGCGGACGGCGAGCGCCTGTCACTGCAGGTCCTGCGACTGGGCGAGCAGCGCCAGCGCGACGAGCTCGCAGCTGAACGCGCCCAGGTCGCGGAACGCCTGGAATTGGCTAAGAGCCGGATTGCCGGCGAGGAGGCCACGCACGTCCTTTCCGGGCGCATCATTGACGGCCTGCGCGACGCGTCGCTCGCGGTAACGGCCAAGCAGATCACTCAAATCGCGCCGCTGTTCCAGAGGATTTATAGTCGCATCGATCCGCACCCGACGTTCCGCGTGACCGAGATCGTGGCAGGCATGGAGCGTGGCCGTGGAAAGCTCGAGGTGGGCATCTCCGATCCAGACGCGTTTGCAAGCGCTCGGGACGCCGGTCCGCTGCTGTCGAGCTCTCAGATGAACTCTTTCGCGCTTTCACTCTTTCTAGCCATGAATCTTGCTCTACCCAGCCTGCGGTTAGGCGTGACCATTCTCGATGATCCCCTGCAAAGTCTCGATAATATAAATCTGCTGGGTCTTGTCGACATCTTGCGGCGCTTTCGCGCTCACCGTCAGATTATCGTTTCAACACACGAAGAACGCCTAGTGGGATTATTGCAACGCAAACTCCGGCCTGTGCTTCCAGGCGAGCGTATGGTGACAATGGTCTTTGAGAGCTGGAACAGGGATGGCCCGGCAATGCGGACGGTCGAGTTCGCGTCGGCGAAGGAAGAGAAAGTGATCGCCGCGTAATTTAATAGAAGCAAACCCCATTAAAATTCGAATGTGAACGAGCGGCGCGTTTCATTGAGCTGCCGGGCTACTCAGAACATCGCATTATGGGTCTGAGTGTAACAACCGGACGTCTCTTACACAGCAGCCTGAGTGGGCGAGAATAAAGGGGGGAATGTTTGAGTATTTCTGAGAAGACGCTTGAGCTAAATGTCACGCACGAGTTGCTCACACTAGCCAACGGGGTGTCGTCTATTTTTTGGAACCGGATGCCCCGGCGTACTATCGCGCCGCCACCCGGGCCGCCAATTTATGCTCTTGGGCTTACCTTGAGGGAAGAGGCTAGGGCTGGTTGGGATGTTTCGATCGAATTGCCAGTCCATGGTTCAACACCCCCTAAGATATTTTTCCTTCAATTTAAATTAGGCGAAAGTAAGACATACTCAAAATATCCCGGTTCCGTTTTCTTGCGCGGAAGTACCAATCCTAAGCATATCCTATTCGAGTTTAACAATAATAAAATTCGGAATCAGCACAGCAGGCTGAAACATACTGCACAGCAACTGGGGAGCCCCCAAGCGGCTATCTATGCTCTTCCTCTCGTAACGGAATTAGGAGAGCTTAAGATACGGGCGGGGCGTCTATTGATTCACACAGCGTTCGTCACTGCTATAGCGATTGATCGGACAGCCTCGCCTCCAGTTCGGGATGGCACACCGCGTAAAATTGCGATTTCATCGACCAATCCACTGCTGCGTGAGGTTAGGTCAAAGGCGCAGTTGATAAAGGATGATGATGCTGGAGCGGAGCTGATCGCCGAGGTACTTGCTGTCCGACTTCATCGAGAAATGGTTGCCTGGAGTGAGCCACACACGTGGCTTATACCAGGAGTGATGGAGCGTGCCGCTCGGCAAAGTCGTTTAATTGCAAAAGGATTGGCGGAGTGGCTAGGCTATTTCTTTGATGTAAATCCGCGACTTATTATTCGTATGTTTACAAATCCCGACTCGTGGAAACCTTTAGCAAGTGATTTCGACAGCGAGCGATACTTAGAATTTGTAAAGTTTGAAATGGAGGACTTAATTGGGCAACTGGATAGTCCAGACGATGAAGACGAAGATTATTTTGAAAGCTATATTGAAAATATGACGTTGGATCGCCTATTCAAGATAATACAAATGAACCGCTCGCTTATTAACGCATTAATATCAGGAAATTGGATTGGTGACGTTCCTAAACTACCAGAGCTAAATATACTTATATCTGCAGAGAATGCAATGCATGCTCGTGTTGAAGTATTGGACGAAGTGTTGATGCCGGGCTCTGTCCGGTTAAACTACCTTGTTGTATGATAGTGACTGCGGAAGCCATGGAGTTCAGTAGCCGCAGGCCGAACAATGGTCGCACACACGCCTCAGTCCGCCTAAGCCGCGCCCTCCACGCCGCTCAGATGTCGGTCTCGTCGTCGATCCGCCTGCGAAGCGAAGCAATGACGTTATCGAGGCGGCGCAACAGGTCGTCATAGGACATGATGTCCATCACATTCGCGTACTTCCGCCTGACGACCTCAAGATCAACCGACTGCTCGCCCCGGACCCCGCCCGTTGGATCCCGGCCGAGGATCACGATGGCCTTCGGGTTCGTCACCCGTATCAACATCCCAGGAGGTAGCCTCGCCGCATACCGCTCTGTCAGCGTACGCTCGCCGTCCAACCCCCACTTGGACAGGTGAAACAGGTACTTTTCCGCCTGCATGATCGTCCCGGAGAGCTCCCGGCTCGGGAAACCGTTCTCGCGGTAGTCGCCACCCGCCAGCAGACCCCCGCGAGGCCGCTTGACCTCGATCACATCCAGGTTCCCGGCGGCGTCCACCAGCGCAATGTCGATGAAGCGCCTGCGTGAGCGCCCCGGTGTCGAGTACATGTCGGCGATCTGCACATTCTCGAGGATCGCTACGTACTTAGGGAAGATCAGTAGCAGGAACTTCATCAGGAGCTTCTGCCAGTCGCGTTCTACCCTGACCTCAGCAGCGGCGAGCCAGCCGCGCAGCGTGTCGCGGATTAACTGATACTTTGCGAGCTCCGCCTCGAGCAACTCCTCGGTGTCGAGCGAACCGGTCGCGCCGATCGCCTTGTGGCGGTTCATGTACTCCTCGTAGTGCCGCCGGGCATCAGCCATGCCGTCGACATACTGGCCGACCACGTCTGCGACGCGTGCTCTGGCGTAGCGGTCCAGCTCGGTTGTCGTCGGGAACCTGGTGAGCAGCCGCTGAAATTCGGGGACGGGTATGGAGCCGTCCTCGTTGCCGCCGATCACGATCTCGCCACCGGTGGGCATGACCGCGGAGAGGCTGCGGAAGATGGACATGTCGCGGTGAGCGACGAACAGCCGCCGCTCCAGTGGCAAGATATTGGCGATGCGCACGTCGTGAGCGATGCCGAGGCGCCTACCCTCGATGACGCAGAACCCAGCACGCCGCGAGCCGAAGCGGAACCGGTACACAAAGCCGTCGATGGTCTCGAAGTCGTCGTCCCTAGGCAATTCGCCAAGGAGATCGGCGCGTTCGAAGTGGAAGACCTTGGCGATCCTGACCCGTCCCTCCGTCTGCAGCTTTGTCCAAACCCATCGGGCGTCCCAGCTCTCGGGCTCGTATTCGAGGACCACGCCCCGGCCCAAACGGTCCTCGAACCTTAGTGCCATTTCGTCAAAGTTTCGTCAGCATTGCATCGCTCGTCTATGTCTTGAATCATCTATCCGTCCATTCGGCATACTTAGGTATGCAACGCCGCCCTATGTTGTGACGTCGTTCAATCCACTCTGCAGGGTTGTTGCTGAACGGATAGCCGCCTGCCAAGCCACAGATGCTTTTAACTGTCGTCATTCACCGGGCTTATTATGGCCGTGAACTGCTATTTTGAACTGCGCTTCTCGCTTCTGGCGAGCGCGTTTCGGCTGACGGTCGTGCGCAGCACCGCGATCACATAAGAACGCGGCAAGGGCGGCCGTGCATACTCGGCTTCCTCAGCCTCATCTCTTTCGCCGGCGGGACACACTTTAGATGCCGCTGGCTTCGAAAGCAGATGCATCCATATCTGCGGTGGAAGAGGTAGCCGGTGATGGCGGCAGGCAGTCAGTAGGATTGGCCAGTGCCCGAAAGCGACTGCGGACAGGCTCGAATAATGCGGGTTCGCCTCACACTCGCGCTGAACGAACCACATCGTGCCCTTTTCACCAACGCGCGCCGGCACGTCACACAAGACCGAGCCGTGGCGATCATTAGCTATATAGATCTGCGCTTCGCTGCTCTCGTCAATGTAGAACAGCTGGAAGTTGCAATGTCCGAGCTCCTCCGACTTGAACCGCGCCAGCCGGTCGACGATGGCGGTTTGACCCAGCGCCTCGGCCCACAGCGCCAGCATGGGATAGAGAACGCTCCCCTCCGTTGCCTCCTGCCGATACTCTGCCGTGGCATGTGCGGGATGCGACGCCAGATACCAGTATGACGCATGAACTGTGGGATATGCGCGGTGCACTCGGAAGGCGAAGTAGGCGTTATCGGAGAGCTTTTCGGCCCATTGGCCGATCGCGCTGTGGAACCGGGTTCTGGTGGCGAGGAAAGTGATCGCGAGGCCGATGTCGATCGCCTGATGGTCGGTAATTGGGCTCAACAACGCGGGATTGTTACGAATCAGCGCTATGAGCTGGAGCGCGAGCGTGTCGATGGCTTCGGCCTGTTTTCCGTCGGCTACGGGGTGCGGTGCGAGCGCGAACGGATTGGCTGCCCAGATCAGCCAAAGGCCGCGCAGCGCGATGCGGCCGACCATCTCGAACAGCTTGAGATTGATGTCGAGCGCGCTTTGCGACGCGACGGCCATCGAGATCGCATGCTGGGAATCAACGTGGGGGAGAACCTGCTTGGCATAGAGCGCATCCCAGATAGCGTGCTGCTGCTCGACAAGAGCGTTGATGAGCAGGCCGGCCGCTTCCGAGCCGCTACCACGCTTACCCACGTCGTTCTTGAGCAGTTCCCACGCGTGGAGCAACGCCATCTCGCTCGCTCGATAGGGTGCCTCGACGTTGTGGGCGTCCCGGCCCCAGCCGAACAGAATCCAAAGGCAAAGAGTGATTTGACGGACGGAACGCAGCCGATCGGCAAGCGCTTCGCTAGGGTGCTTAGTCAGGGACCGGATCAATCGCGCAAAATGGGTCGTCGCGATGTCCGGCTCCTCGACCATCGCGGCCGATTTGCGCAGGTGCGCACGGACCTCGCCCGACATCAGGCCCTCGCCCAACGGACCTTCGTCGATCAGCCGGGCAAGATGGTCGCCGTCCCAAGTCTGATATGAGACGCGCTCGCCCTTATTGATGTCAATATAACCTTCGACATCGGAACGCACGCTTTCATGGATGCCGCCGCCGAAGGTCAAACAGATCGCTACCGGCAAGTTGGCATAGGCAATCGGTAGTCGCGAACGCAGATACACATGGCGGATTTCATCGAGCGAAGGCTTCAGCGCCTGTTGGCCGACGTTCCAGTCCTGCCGGGTCAGGTTTCCCGCTTTTACCGAGAACAGGAAGACCTTGCGGATACCATCCTCGTCGACCCCAACGGCACCGATATCGACGCCGTGCTGACGGGTGCCAACAGTCGGGCGCGAAAACACCGTCAATCCCATCTCAGTTAGCAAGTCGGGTAGGATCGCGTCGAGTTCGCGCCGTTCGCTCAGCGAAGCGAGATATTCGCGGATTACCAGTCTCATCGCGCCAGCCGCTCAACACGGAACTGACGCAGCATCAAGTCGAGTCCGTGCGGGTCAACAGCGATCATCCGCGCCGCTTCGATGCTGTGGCTGTAGGACTGCATGTCGCTAACGAGGCGTCGCGTCTCGCCGTTTGGATCCTCAACATAGAGGATCGAGCGGTTGCCGTAGAGCAGCACGATCTTGGTGGAAATGAGCGAAAAAATTGACTCCTTCGTGCCTTCCTTCATCGCGGCTTCCATCTCGTCCTGATGCCGCCTCCGCTCAATAATGCGCTCGCGTTCAGAAGGGTCGAGGGCCTTGATGCGCCCGACAGTGCGCAGCCCGTCTACATAGCGCTCAAGCCGGTCTAGCGCGGCCGCGACGTGCGGTGTCGCGGGATCGTCGGAGCGCTGGCAGTGGTCGCGCAGATACTCGCTGAGGTCACCGGAATAATTGATGAGGAGAGGATCAGCCAAGAGGTCAGTGGCTGCTTTCACGGCCTCACCGACGCCGGTTCGCATCACGGCCAGCAGCAGCGACGCGGCCGTCACTGGTGTGTGGAACAGATAGCCGATGGCCTTGCGGGACAGAAAGATCAGCTCAGTCTCTCCGTAGCCGAACGTCGACAGATCAACGGTGAAGAATACGGGTTCGCCGTGAATCTTTCTAACCAGCGCCGTGACGGCTTCGCCGAGCGCCTGGTGCCCGCTTACGAACCAGGCGGCTGCCAGCGTCTCGAACCGGCGAATGTGCTTGCTGAGCAGTTGGTGCTCAAAGCTCGACAGCGTGTGGATCGAAAGCTCGCCGTCATTGTCGACGAGGACTGCCTCAACGATCTCGATCGCCAACTCCAGCTCGTCTCCTCCGGCCATCTGATAGAGCGCGCGGTCGAGCATGGCGAGCGCGTTGCCCTCGGCGGCGGGGATCGTCTTGACGATGGCCACGAGACGCTCGCGTACGGGCGAGCTAGCCACCTTCCATTGATACCAAAGCGCGGCCGCCCCGCGTTGTCGAACTTCACTTGCGCCGAACTTTCGCGCCCTGTCGATGATCGATGCAACGTCAGCTTCGCCGGCGCCCGAGCGACCGTGAATCGCGACAGCTGCAAGGAGGCCGTGGGAGAGTGTCAGATCGTTATCGTGAGCTTGCATCATATGCACGAGGTTCGAAAGCGCCCGTGCGCCTCTACTGGAATCTTCGCCGGTGCACGCGCTCAGTGCTTCAAGGGTGGCATGGCGAACCGACGGAGGTCCCGCCTTGATAAGCGCGAGCGCCCAATCCAGCGCTGCGTCGGGATCGGCCCGTGCCGCGCCTTCAACCGCGAGCCGTAGATACCAAGGGTCACGTTCGGATCGGAAATCGAGCAGGTCTGCAATTGCGCTGGCCCGGCCCCCCACTGCGCACCAGTCGCGAAACGCAGGCGCGATGAAGGCGCCGTCACGATTGGGTCCACCTTCCGCAACCAGGCGTCGCACGGCAGCGAGCATCGCTTGCGGCTGCGCGTTGATATGAGGAAGCGCTGAGGCATAGAATGTCTGGACGGCGTAAAAGCGTACATCTTGCGAGCCGTTTTCAAATTCCTCGATTGCAGCGAGGATGTCGACTGCTCCCGAGTTGTGCAATTGAACAGCGGCGTCGCGAATCTCGACCGCCGCGGCGTCATCGCTCAGTTCATAATCGCTCAAGAAGTCGAGCCAACGCCGCTCAGAAATCGCTGCCCTGATTTGATCGGGATTTGCCATTCGTCATGCTACCATTGGTCTCAGCTCATCGGCTACGCGAGAAACAAGTGTTTTGCGCCGCCTAAACGGGCCTGCTAGCTACGCCACCGCCTGGTAGCGCGCCGCGTTTTCCTGACAATGTGCCCGAACACGCGCGAACCACGTATCGTACCAGACCCAAGTATTAGGATAATCACCAGCGCGCCCGAAACCTTTGTCGCCAGCCTTAGCGTCGAGCTCCTGCCACAGGCGGGTATGAGAATGCAGGGTAAAGTGCGGGAAGCCCTCATCGTGCATCCGCTGAACGATCTGCGTCGCCGTGTAGCGCGACTTATCAACCTCCTTCAGCAGCACGCGGCTGATCTCCTCCGCTTCAGGCGTCCCCGGCTTGACGAACTCGATTGCCAAGTCGGCCTTTGAGGCCTTTCCACCAAGTTTAGGCACAAAGGCGACCCGGTACGCGAACGCAGGATCCGCCTGTTGCTCGTCAGTCAATCGCTCATGAAAGGCGTCCATAGCCGTCTCGATGTTTGTCGGAAGCGCATGGCTGGACTTTAGAATTGCGCGCTGATTTGCATCGAACGTCACGAATTGCAGTGCGATTGGCAAGCGGCGTTCAACGCCATATTGCGCACCGAACTTTGAGCAGATCACATCGTTAAAGTTGATGCACGAGGCCTGAAGCTTTGCGCTTAGCGGATCGTCGATCCTGTCCGTCGACCGATGCTCGATCTCGTGTCTGATTTCTAGAAGAAACTCGAGGTTGAAACGTACCCCCTCCGACACCGGACAGGGCTGATGAGTCAGGCATCGCCCGAGCTCCCAATATTTTTCGGCTCCGCTTGGCGTTCGCGCCACCTCGGCGCCAACACGATGACGGTAATCAACACCCTCTTTTTTGAACCACGCGTGCAGCAGGTAAGTCCAGGCGATCACCGCCGTCGTGATGAAAATCTCTGCCCGAAATGTTAAGCCCGCCCCGTTGAAGGTGTGCACGGCTGCGATCATTGCTTCTCGTGCTTTGATCAAAAGCTCGTCACCCTTGGTGCTAAGCCCGGTCTCAGGATCGACGTTAGGCCAAGCTAAGAAAAAGTGGGTCAATTGGTCGGTCGTTGCTGCGCGGGCGAGCCGGTGTCGCGCCCCCGTCCGGATTTCGGCGATCTCGCGATGGTTGATCGTACGACTAGGACGGGTGAAATGCGCGAGAATGCCTTGATCGTTGTAGCGGCCAGTCGCGAGCATGGCTTTCACCATGGCGACTTCCCACCTTTCCAGCTTTCCCTCTCCCCGACCCATCTCTGCCCCCCTTCCCGAGATCATGCGGCGTGGGCTCACCGGGAGCAATAGTATTGCAATTAGGGCGCTCGGGATTGGCGTTATGAGATTCTTGGATTAATCCTTCAGGCTTCCAAACTGATGAGCGTCAGCATGTTTAAGGCATCCATTTCACGCGAACAGCTTCAGACGCTCATTGGAGGAATGTCCGACCTCGATCTTGCGCGCTTTCTTTACTGTCAGGAGATGGCCGGCACCTACATTGCCGTTGGCATGTTCGAGTCTATGCTAATTTCGGCAATGCATATGTGCGACCGCGTGAGGCTCCAAAAGGTTCTTGGAGTGGACAAAGACAACTGGCAAAGATCGCTTGAAAAGAGAGCCGTGCTCGAAGGGTCAACGCTCGGCTCTCTCATCAAGATCCTAGAGCGGCACGACGTGATGCCTGAAGATATTTCTTATCTGAAGTGGATCAAGGACAAGCGGGATTACTTCGTCCACCGCCTATTTCATGACCACGCCTGGCCCGGTGATCTCGATGAAGGCGCCTGCAATTTCATGCGCCGTCGACTACTAGCGATCCAGCTTCTGCTACAACGCGGGGAACGTAACATCTGGTCAATTTTTGAACGCGCGAGGTTCGTTGAACTAGACCGCCTTTCTGACGGCAGTATTCTTGCGATGAACATGGGCATCTACGATCTCATCGAAGAAGACGTCGCACGACTTGGCTAAACCGCTTGCGCTCGGACGACAATGGGCGGAAACATTTGCGGGCGCGGCTTTCACTTCTGCCAATCAAATGGCAGCGGTACCAAATGCATTTTGCTCTGCGGCATCGATGCACGAGAAAGCTTCAGACAGTTAACCAGTGTCATAACCGGACGGTTCTGACACTGCTGGCCAGCCCACGCTTTTCTGCGGGTTGCAGAGTGTCAGAATCCCGTGTCAGAAGAGCTGATGCAAATTGGCTATGCGCGGGTGTCCCGCGGCGATCATCAAGACCTCACTGCCCAGCTAGCTGCGCTTAGCGCGGCGGGATGCGATCCAGTGTTTCGCGAGGAAGCCTCCGGCGGCCAATCTGACCGTCCCGAGTTGGCGCGCGCGATTGGTGCGCTGACGCCCGGTGACGTGCTGGTGGTGTGGAAGCTCGATCGCCTATCACGATCGTTGCGCGACCTTTTATTCACGTTGGAGGCGATTACCGCAGCCGGTGCTGGCTTCAGGTCTCTTACCGAGGCTGTGGACACCACGACGGCTGCAGGTCGGTTGATGACCCAAACCTTAGGCGCCTTTGCTGAGTTCGAACGCGCTATGATCCGCGAGCGGACCATGAACGGCCTGGCACATGCCCGCAAAGCCGGACGGCATCTTGGACGCCGACCAAGCCTCACCGGGCAGCAGCGCGCTGAGATTATTACCAAGGCGGAATCTGGTCAGGGATCACCATCCCAGCTCGCAAGCCTGTTTCGGGTATCGCGTTCGACCGTGCAGCGCGTGCTTCGCGAGCATCGCAACAGTTCGGCCGTGGCGTGAGCCTCGCCCCCGCGCTTCCACGCGTCCTGCCTACAGACCTTGAGGTACAGCGTTACGAGTTAGCTCGTGCGCGCCAGCTCGCGCGCGCATGGGCGGAAACGCTACCGGAGCCGCGTCGCCGCGATATGGCGGCAGTGTTTACTCGCGTTGCGATCGACACCTACCAGGCAGAGGCTCGGCCCCACGCCAAGCTCAGCCCACCTTTCGCCAAGCCGTATGGTCGTCTCGATCGTGCCGTTGCTGATCTAGCGGGAGCGGTGGGCCGTGAGGCGGCGCCGCTGCCGATCATTGAGGCGGTTTACTTCCTGACCGGCCTCTACACTACGCTGCTTCACGTGCGGGAGCGCGGGGCGCTCGGCGCTTTCTACACTCCGCCAGCTTTAGCGAACCGGTTGCTCGACATGGCCGAGGAACAGGGGATCAACTGGACCCGCGCCCGTGTGTTGGATCCGGCGAGTGGCGGAGGTGCATTCTTGCTACCTGCAGCCGAACGGATGATAGCTGCCCTTCCCGCGGCCGAGCCGGCGATCGTGCTCCGGCAGATCGGCACGCGCCTGCTGGGGTTGGAAATGGACCCCTATGCAGCCGGTTTCGGGCAGAATGCGGTCGAGCTGTTACTGGCGGATGTTACCGCGGCTGCAGGTCGGGTGGCCCCTATCGTCGTTCGCGTCGCGGACACGCTGGAAGAGGTGCCTGCGGCCCGCTTCGACCTAGTGATCGGCAATCCGCCTTATGGACGTGTCTCCCTAACACCCGAGCAGCGCCTGCGCTTCGCACGCGGCCTTTACGGCCATGCCAACTTGTATGGGGTGTTCACCGACATCGCCGTGCGATGGACCAAGAAGGGCGGTACAATCGCTTATCTTACCCCGACCAGCTTCCTCTCCGGGCATTACTATTCCGCGCTGCGCGAGCTGATCGCTAAGGAAGCGCCCCCAGTTGCGATCGATTTCGTGAATGCGCGCCGCGGTGTGTTCGAGGACGTGCTGCAGGAGACATTGCTTGCTGTATATAAGCGTGGCGCCAAGCCGGGGCGTGCCCAAATCCACTATGTCGAGGTTATGAACGAGCGCGAGGCGCGTCTAATCCGCAATGGCACGATCGGCCTCCCCTCTCCAGCATCGCAGCCCTGGCTTGCGCCTCGTGAGCCGCGTCACAGCGCCCTAATCGCTGCAGCCGAGGCAATGCCGGCGAGACTTGCCGATTGGGGCTACCGCGTATCGACCGGGCCGCTGGTATGGAACCGCTACAAGGACCAGATGCGGCTTCGTGCTTCCCGTGACGTGCATCCGCTCATCTGGGCGGAGGCGGTGTCGGCAGACGGTAAGTTCGCGTTTCGGGCCGAGAAACGCAATCACGCACCCTACTTTAAGATCGAGCGAGCTGACGCATGGTTGCTCGTGAAGGAAGCTTGCGTTCTCGTCCAGCGGACCACTGCCAAGGAGCAGGCGCGCCGCCTGATTGCGGCGGAGCTGCCGGCCGACTTCATCGCCGAGCATGGCGGGGTGGTGGTCGAGAACCACCTGAACATGGTTCGGCCAGCCGCAAACCCTGCAGTGTCACCAGCAACGGTTGCGATGGTGTTGAACAGCCGGATCGTCGACCAGCTCTTTCGCTGCATTAATGGCAGTGTGGCGGTGTCGGCGTTCGAAATGGAGGCGATACCCCTTCCCTCACCCACTGAAATGCGTAGCGTCGAGAAGTTGGTGAAGCGTGGCGCCGGCAGTACCGAAATAGAAGGCGAGCTGGCCCGGCTGTATGGGCAGGTTGCGCTATGACGCCGATGCTGACCCGCGAGGAGGTTCACGCCCGGCTGCAGGCCGTATTTCCCGATGGCGCTCCCAATCGTGCCTATATGACCCGCATGCTGGCGGCGAGCGTGGTGTTCGTCGCGCTCTATGTCGAGGCGATAGAGGGTAGTGGGACGTATCTCGGACCTAAGCACGTCTACCGGATGACGGACGAGCAGGCGATCCGTATCGATGATGCGAGCCGTACCGGCTATGCCGCCAGCGTCCTGCGAACTGGCAGCCATACCGAGGGTAAGCGCTGGTATCAGGACAACACCCGCGAGCCGATCCGCGACGAAACGTTGCGCGAGGGGCTGGTAGCAATCGGTGCCGTAATCGAGCGAACCGACCTTGCAACGACGTCGAGCAAGCCGCGCTATGCCTTGAAGGCGAACTTTGCCGCCCTGTTCGACCCCGCCCTCGCTGACGAGGCGCTGCAGGCCCGCATCTCAGCCTGGCAGGCCGAGGCGCTGAACAAGGGCGCGCTCGCTCGATTGGCGATCGTGCGCCGCGGTGCCGGCGTTAGCGCTGACCAGGTGCTCGTCACATTCCCTAACGGTGAAACGCGCCGGATGAAGCCAGGCCCCAGCTCGGAAATCACCAAGGCAGTTGTGGAGGTGTTCGCACCCGCCTTTCTTACTGAACCAGCGGTGGTGTTCCTCAGTGAGAGCGGCAACAAGGTGGTCGCGCGTGACGATGAGCTAGCGCGCTCGATCGGCCTTGCTATCCAAGCCGACAAGAACCTGCCCGACACGATCCTTGTCGACCTTGGGCCAGCGCATCCGCTGTTAGTGTTCGTAGAGGTGGTCGCGACTGATGGCCCCATCAGCCAGCGCCGCAAAGAGGCGTTAGAGGTGCTGGTCGCTGAGGCGGGGTTCCCGGCTGAGCATGTCGCGTTTGTTACCGCCTATCTCGATCGCAGTGCAGGATCGTTTAAGAAGACGGTCGATAGCCTTGCATGGGGCAGTTATGCTTGGTTCGCGGCTGAGCCGGAGCGATTGGTTGTGTTCAGCGAGGCACACCGCGGCATAACGGGCCGACCGTAGGCAGAATGAACACAGCCCATGTCCCCCAGCCGAGTTTGCTACGACGCTATTCGGATCACCGACGTCATGCTGTCAATGAGCGGAAGGATCGTCGAAGTAATGCCTATTCCCGATTATGAGACGCTCATGCTTCCTGTTCTCAAGCTGTTTGGGGATGGCGCGGTAAAAGTCTCTGATTGCCTTCCAAGTATCAAAAGTCAGTTTGGTATTACCGATGAGGAGGCCGATCAATTAATTCCAAGCGGCCGGGTAACCGTTCTCGCTAATCGCACACATTGGGCACGAACTTACCTGTCAAAAGCCGGTCTTCTTACGTCACCAAAACGAAACCAACACTTGATTACGACTCTTGGAAATAAGATCCTTTCAGAGAAGCCTAAGACAATCAATAATGCTTACCTAAGGCAATTTGCTGAGTTCTCAGGTTGGCTTGATCGGTCAAACGGTGAGATTGTCGATCCGACAAATCCTAAGGTCCATTTGACGAGCGAGCCAACCGAGCAAGGCGGCACTCCTGAAGATGCAATGGAGAGCGCAAGTGCGTTGCTCAACTTGGCTTTGCAGGACGAGCTACTGGCTATTTTGCGTCAAATCTCGCCCGCACGGTTTGAACGCCTGATCTTGGATCTTCTCAACGCCTTAGGCTACGGTGGGGGAAAGCTCGCCTCGTCAACCTTAACGAAAGCCAGCGGCGATGGGGGCATTGATGGCGTCATTAGCGAAGATGCTCTTGGCCTTGATGCCGTCTACATACAGGCAAAGCGCTACGCTGCTGACAATACCGTAGGCCGACCACACATCCAACAGTTCATTGGATCTTTGACAGGGGAAAGCGCGACCAAGGGCGTGTTTGTAACAACCTCAGACTTTTCACGCGATGCCCGCGACTATCTCAACCGAGTGCAGCAACGAGTTGTGCTGATAAATGGGCAGCGCTTGGCGCAATTGATGATTCAGCATGGCGTCGGCGTACGCACACGAACCTCATATATAGTACAGAACATCGACGACGAGTATTTTGCCGAAGGAGCCGGTTAGTAGTTTGCCTGCCATTAATCGACAGCAGTTGCTGCTCTAAGAAATACTCAAATTTTCAAAAACTGGAAAAATACTAACGCAAATATAATTGCCAATAATAAGATTATTTGTAGAATAGTTTTGTAGTAAAAAACAGGGGGTTTGAATGGCTGATGAGCTAATTGAGCTGGACGATTTCGACGACGACGAGCCCTCTGATGAGGAAGAACGTATAGCTCTAAGCATTAGTATAGACGCAATAGAATTGCGCTGTAAGGCTGGGAATATCGCATTTGAGAGGGGTGTGGATGAGGATGGCGATCCCTATGCGACCTTAACGCTTGGAGACAAAATAGATTCAAGGTCAGTACGAGTATACAATAGTGAAATAGCTAAAAGAATCTTAGATATTACCTTTGAGAATTATAAGTTCGTTTACGGGTATGAGGGAATATGTGATTACAGCTCGGGTTTCGTTGAGATTGCATTGAGGTCATCATTCCTTGCGCCTAGCATGGCATTTAGAAAACTCTCAAAGGCGCTTGGTGAAGAAAATGGCCCGATAATCATTGCTCCACCCACAGCCGATACGAGTAAGCCAACGATCAGAATTGGCACTGCCTCTAAAGAGTTTCGAGCCTTAAGCCGTTTCCTTGGCGGTTCTATAATCACCTTTACATTGACAAGCGTCAAAAGCCAGAAAATGGATGACCTAGTTCAAGAGATTAGGACATACTCCGACAATATAATGTTACAAATTGACAGTGTAATTGGGTCGACATTCCTCCTGCAGCGCTCGCGAAAGGTCGGTGGTAAGCGTCGTATTGACAAATCGCTTGCACAGCATGGTTTGTCATATCCCGTATCTCGCTACAACGATGTTGCTGCTTCGCTATATTGGTATGCTAAAAGCGCTAGAGATATGCCTTTACTTCGTTTCCTAGCTTTTTACCAAACTGTAGAATACTACTTTCCAAGATACTCAACAATTGAGGCACGAAAGAGGGTGTCATACATAATCAAGAGCCCAACATTTCGACCATTCAATGATGACGATATAGATAAGATTGTGGCTTCAGTTCGCTCTAGTCGCGGCGGAGGGCTCGGAGACGAGCGATCCCAACTGAGAGCAGTCATTGGTGAATGTCTCAGTCCAGATGATGTTCGATTATATATTGAAAGTAGCCCCGAAATTAAAGACCATTTTACGGGTAAATCCAGAAATCACAGATACCATAAAGTACCTGTTGAAAATAAGTCTGCCGATTTGCGCAATGATATAGCAGACAGAATATATGATATACGCTGCAAAATTGTGCATACCAAAAGCGGAGTAGATGGAGACGGCCTACAGATGCTAGTTCCGTTTTCCGAAGAGGCTGACTACCTTGCATATGATATCGAAATGATGGAGTTCGTTGCCAAAGCCGTATTAGTAGCGTCAAGTGGTAACTTAGCCTAATAATATTGATTTTAGGAAAAAGGGCAAATGCCGCTGCCTTCCAGAAACTGGTGGCTGCACTTGCCTATTTTGATACTAGCCTAACGAAGCGTTGCCGAAAGATATACAGGCGGCAACAACCTATGACTCCCGTGGTCTGAAGTATTGTGTGGTACGAGCTTGTGGCGTTCGACCGGAAGCGGTCGTAAGTGTCTGACCCAGGTAGTGATCTCGCCCTCGTCGCTGCCATCTCAGTAGTGGATCGACTTTGCGTTGACATGGATCATCCCGAAACCGGGCATTTCGATGCCCTCTGGCAAGTACCGATCGAGATCTTGGTCGCAGTGATCCGCGAGCGGACGAGCGTCTTTGTCGCAACAAAAAAGCCGGGCAGCGAATGCAACCCGGCTTGCCAATTTAACGCAACTTGGAGTCACACTAGAACGCGCAAAGGCTCAATACGCAAGATGTCAGGTTCGAGTTCAACTCTGTCATGAGCAAGATCATAGGTCGTTTGCATTTGACACAACACTACCGCTGGATAGCCAATTGCACGCTCGATTTTGAGGGCGAGGCCCGGCGTCATGGCTCTTTTGCCCATCAGCATGTTATTTAGTCCGGGACGGGCAACCATCAATCTATCAGCTAGCGCGGAAACAGAAATGTCATGCTCCTTCAAAACGTAAGTTCGAAGGAAGGGGCCGGGATGAACCGCGAAATTTTCAGGATTGAGGATTTCATCCTCGTCATCCCAAAACAGGTTTCGGGCGATGCCCTTCATCTCTGCCACTGTTGCAATCTCCGAGAATTAACGAATAAATGATCCCCACTAAGCGTGGGGATCATCGAAGACCAATCCGCTGATAAAATGCGTCTTGATGTCATAGAAGAATAGTAGCCGCGTATTGCCAGTCACATCGATCGACCACGGCGATTTCAAATTTCGCGGCTTGTGATGATGAACCCTCCACGAAGGATGCGCCATACTCACCGTAGCCAAGTTGGGAGCCGCAATCAGCACTGCGAGGATTTCCACAACGAGTGTTTCGATATTCTTGGGCCAACCCTTTACGCCCCGTTGGCCCGCATTCAGCGCTTTGATACGCTTATCTTTCGCACCGACCTGCATGACTAATCCTTATCTTATCTCATTCATATTCACACCCGTGCTCTCCCTAGAAACTCAGATAGGGTGTATCGCAACGCGATACAAGTCATTTGTATCGCACCACGATACAAAATTCGCTGACATATTGCTGCCAATGAAATTTGCCAAAAATACAGCTTGCCAGCTTGCCAGCTTGCCAGCTTGCCAGCTTGCCAGCTTGCCATAGTGCCTTATTGTCGTTCTGCTGGCCTGCCGCTATGCCAGCAATATGAAAACCATTGCCATAGTTAGCCAGAAAGGCGGAGCTGGGAAAACGACCCTCGCGCTCCATATCGCGACCGCCGCAGAAGCTGCCGGTTTCCCCTCAGTCATCATCGACCTTGATCCCCAGGCGAGTGCTGCCGGGTGGGGGGACAGCCGCCAAGGCGAGGCGCCAGTAGTTGTTGCCCTCCCGTATTCCCGACTTGGCCACGGCCTCAGCGCGGCCAGTGAGGGCGGCGCGAAGTTGGTCGTCATCGACACAGCGCCCCATTCAGACAGCGTTGCGATCGCGGCGATCAAAGCTGCCGACCTAGTGCTGATACCTTGCCGAGCCGGAATCCTTGACCTCCGGGCAATTTCGACGACCGCAGAACTCGTTGCGAGTGCCAAGAAGCAAGCTTTCGTTGTACTCAACGCTGTTCCCCCGCGCGCGACCCAGCTTCTTGCGGACGCGCAGGCTGCCGTCATACAGCACGGGTTGCAGGTTGCCCCTGTCGGACTTCAACAGCGGGCGGCATTCGGCCATGCGTTGACGGCCGGACAAACGGCTTCGGAGTATGAGCCGACCGGTAAAGCTGCGGAAGAGGTCGACAAGATGCTTTTGTGGCTCCGAGCTATCTTGAAAATCTAGCAATATTGTATACTTGCCAGCAATAAGGCAGGCCGACTTGCCAGCAAATAGGCAATGTAGAACTGTAAGTGCGCTAACATACTAGGATCGAATTATGGCTAAGCGACCGAGCCTTGCAGAAAGCATGAAGGCGGCAGCGAAGGATCCGACTTCGATGAAAATGCCGGCGGATCCGGTCGTGTCGCCTGATGAGGCCTCGCCCCCGCCAATTACAAGCAGCGGCGCAACGGTGAGCGGCTATCGCGCAAAGACACGAGAGGGCATGAAGCGATTGACTGTCGTCGTTGCACCTGAGGAACATCGCCGCGTGAAGCGCCTGTCCGCGGACACGGGCCGATCGATCGAAAGCTTGATGCGTGAAGCGCTTTCAAACTTGCTGGCAAGCCATAATGCCTGATTGCCAGCAATACACCATTTGAGGCCGTGTCTGCTTTTATCGCGACGCGATCAATCGCGGTCCGGTATCCATGAAGCTAACGATTTCGACCTTGCCTTCGATACGCGCTTTCCGGCCAGTTTTAGGACGCAGAACTTCGTCCATTGCTTCCTGCCATTCTTCTGAAGTTTTACTTGACCATCGGAGTCTGTAGCCCGCCACAGTGCTCCGAGGCCCTCCTTCCCGAATTACCTCAACGTCGACGTTACAGTCGGAGAGCGCATTCACTTCCGTTAGCGCAGGATCAAGAACCCGTCTTTTAAAATCGGGAAAGCGGGTAAGTAGTTCGCGATCAACGCCAAGCAATTCACGGAAGTCATCTGGCTTAAAAAAATGGTTATCATGCTTTAGATTAATGCGAAGGCAAATAGCTTCGTAAAGAGCTAGAGCATACTTTGAAGAGAACGCAAACATAACTGAGGCCTTAATGCGACCCCAGTAATCGGACCGGGAGATTATATCCCTAACCTCTCGGTGAAAAGAGTAAGCTACTTCCCCGGTAGGATTGTCTTCATCATCAGTTGTAGTCGTACTGGCAAGAAGCTGGACCCTAGTTGTCGCCTTGTTCCCGTTGATATCCCGTGTTGGTATCAGGATCAGCGTTTTCATCAGGTTCTCGATGCTATCGCGCACTCGTTCGCCGCCGCGATGGCTAGGACCACGCAAACGAGCCATCGGAATCCGATGTTGCTGATCCGAAGCGATATTGCTGCCCGCACGCTCGATCAGCAAATTGAGAACCCGGCGATCATGCAGAGTGAGAGCGGCGCTCTGACGAATATCAATCAACTCGCCAGGCTTTACTATCCCCTCTGCTGAATGCCGTTGCTTGATGGTACGTCCCATGTAGCCATTCTCTATCGTGACGTGACAAAGGTCAACCTGTCACGTCACGATCTTTATCAGAGCAGCAAAACTCAAGCGGCCCCAATTTGTCACGATACTGTGAAGGCCCTGCGGATACACGCTGGCGACAAGAGACGCCTAAGCCATTGATAAGGGACGATAAAGTGTGGTGCGTGCTTTGACTCAGGCCTTGGGTGATAGCAACGGTCCCATCCGTCACGATGGGGGGGGGGGGGGGGGGGGGGGGGGGGGGGGGGGGGGGGGGGGGGGGGGGGGGGGGGGGGGGGGGGGGGGGGGGGGGGGGGGGGGGGGGGGGGGGGGGGGGGGGGGGGGGGGGGGGGGGGGGGG
>Ga0265798_10002239_pt1 | contig 28767 bp, 34 predicted proteins | sample P3T30metagenome_FD_192430 | JGI IMG/M metagenome (GOLD analysis project Ga0265798, IMG submission 192430) | Plant litter microbial communities from East Loma Ridge, Irvine, California - P3 T30 | ecosystem: Environmental > Terrestrial > Plant litter > Unclassified | place: USA: California...
CTTTTAGCTGAAGCGAGTGTGATACAGCAGTTCTCGTGGACGTGTAGGTATGCATTTCAACCTCCGGCACAATGAGTTACGCGCCATTTGCCAGTAGACTTGCAAAGCTTTCGTTTGTACACTTTCCTTAATTCATGCCATCTCCAGGTATGGTACACTTGATCAATAGTGCGATAGATTAGCTCCAAGACCCATATCGAACATTTTGATAGAGACGTTATCAACTTCTGAAAGGCTTCATCGCGTTTTGCTCACAGTAAAAATCCGTTTCTTTGCGTCTTCCTCCGAAGTCGTTCGTATTGATACCAGGGAGGCCAGTGAGTGAGAAATCAGCATGAAAGCATTCGCCCAGTAGTGTTGGGTGATGTGGATTTTGGATGAACTTTAAGAGTGAATCAATATCGAATGAAAAAAGCTGACGAGCCTATAGGATAGAGTGAATGCTATGTGATACAGGTGAATCGCCCCACGCTTAGTCTCGAGTGACATTCCCATATGCTGCGAGTGAGAGAAGTCTCGGTAAGCCTGATCTGTAAGTTCGTACTCTATATAAGTTATATCGGTTCAGGGTATGAATCCTCTAAGTTACATCGGCAGACGTGTTCGTGTAATGGCCGCGGTATCAGCAGACGTGTTTCATATCGCCACCCATACATACATACATACATACAGAGAACACTTGGTCACAGACCAGCCCTCTCAATTACACCGTTACTACGGACTACATACATACATATAGATGGACAGCGTTGGTTCGTTTCCAAGAGTTTCCTTCGCAATTCGCGAATCTTTTTTTTTTTGCCCTCTCTTATTTTTAGTCTTTCACACGTGCAAGACATTCACTTCACTCACTCATTATGCTTATGCTCCTCACTCAACTCTGTCTGCTCTCACAATCGCTTTCGCGACTCGTCCTGCTAATACTTTGCAAACTCTACCCAACTACAATTTCAAGACAAAAAATAATTACTCGAATACGTTTGGCCTGACTCCAATGGCGTACAAACCAGATGTCAGCATATTGGAGCCGTTGACTCTCCGGTCCTGGGAAGGGAAGCAGCGCCGTGGCGTCAACGCCGTTGGCGCCGACCGAGGGCAATGACGTTCTTTCCGCGGCTGTTTCCCATCTCACATCCGGATCTTTCATCACCAACGACCTCGTCATACCCGTCTCAACCCATTCCATCAGCGGCAGGAATCGCATCTGCATTGCTGCAAATCTCGATGTCGGATTTAAGGAGTTCGGAATGCCCAGACACTGCGAGCTCTCCGTCGTTGAAGCGGGGCAACATCGATGACCAACAACCAACAACGGTCCAGCCAGGTCCACAATCAAGCGATACGCTAGTATAGGGCGTATGCATGATGCATTCGCTGCTGTTCAAGGTCCAATCTGGACTAAATGTCCAGACTTGCCCGGTCGTATAAGACTCTGACGCAAGTCGCGATGGCAAAGTTTGGGGCCCATCCGCACGTTTGCCTCAACAAGATCGTGGGCATCAAGACGGAAGACGTAACGCAACGCAAGATGGACCCAGTTGCCAACCCAATCGTACAAATGCAGGACATGCCATCCTCGAGTGATGTACGTACGGACGCTCGACCCGAAGAAATGTTGACAGAATTGCGCCGCACAGCATCGAAAATGACCGGACGATCAAAAGCAGAGGACGTCAATGACGAGAAGAGCTCCATTCATCACCAAGCGCTTGAAATCCGTTCGCGATCAGGACGGCAGACGCGTAGTCATCGCATCGAGGAAGATGAAGAGCCTGGAATACCTATCGTCGATGCCGAAGACGACTTCCCGGAGGGAGGACTGCGCGCGTGGTTGGTTGTGGCATCCGCATGGCTTTTGCTATTCCCGTCATTCGGATTCATGGTCTCCATCGGTACTTTGCAGGACTACTGGAGCCAGCACCAACTCTCATATATGTCCGCGCGCGACATTGGCTGGATTCCCTCTGTCTTCGTGTACCTCTCACTTGCGTTGGGCATCTGGGCAGGACCACTTTTCGATCGCTACGGACCACGATGGATCGCGCTTGGAGGTAGTATTGGGTTTCTGTTGATGGTGTTCCTCCTCGCCGAATGCACGCAGTTCTGGCAGATGATCCTATGCTGCGGTATCCTTGGAGGCGTATCGGGCGCTGCGATCACGACTACCAGTCTGGCCGCTGTGGCGCACTGGTTCAAAGCGCGCCGTGGGCTGACGCAGGGGATCGCAATGATGGGATCTTCTTGTGGTGGTCTGACTATTCCTCTGGTATTACGCACGACATTTCCAAAGTACGGGTACGCATGGTCATTGCGCATCCTCGGGTTCATGTTTCTGTTGTGCTTCATCCTGGGAAACATACTCATAAAAGCTCGCATTCCTCCCACAGCCGCGGCCAAGAAGAAGGCCATCATTTCGCTCTCCATCTACGGCGATCTCCGCTTGAGTCTGTTCACTTTGAGCGTCTTCGGCTTCGAGGTCGTCTTGTTTGGAGCGCTGGGCATCCTTCCGACTTATGCAACGCTTAGCACGAGTTTCCCTCCAGAGACTGGGTTCTTCCTCATTTCGACGCTCAATGGTGTCTCATGCCTCGGCCGGCTGCTTCCTGGCTATGTGGCCGACAAGATTGGCCGTTTCAATACCCTCTTCATCATGATCGTTTTCACTTTGCTCTTCATGTTGGTGCTCTGGCTACCACTCGGCAACACATCGCTAGCGGCACTCTACTGTTTTGCTGCGCTGTTCGGATTCGGTACAGGAAGTTGGATGGCGTTGACTCCGGCGTGTATCGGCCAGCTGTGTCGCGCGGAAGAGTTTGGACGATACTACGGATCGATCTACTTCATCGCATCGCTCGCGACGCTCGTCTGCATTCCCATCAGTGGCGAGCTTGTCGAATCTGTTGGACCGCAGCCGATGGTTGCCTTCTTTTGCGCCGTTTTAGGCTTGAGTCTGGTAGCCTTCGCTTTCAGTCGATGGGCTTGTCTCGGAAGACGCTGGACCATCAAAGTGAAGGTTTAGAGGACGAGCGATGAACTTTGGTCCCATTCATCATGGATCAGATGGGTTATGGTTATTTGAGGAGGCTACATACTAGCTTCACATGCTGTGACACTGCGGTATACACGCTCAGCTCTTATAAGCCGCTCCAACATTCGATGACAGATCATTAGTTTCAATCTTGCACAGCCCACGAAGCACGGTGACATCATCTGGGAGACACAGCTGTAGGTTTGAGACGGACCGTCTATGCACGCCACGCGTAGAAGGGCCAGACTTTTGTGCTGGTATCCGTGGACCAGGATAGCATCAGCAGTGTACAGAACTGTGTACTTATTTTAGCTCCTCATACAGTATCGCCTGGATCATACCAGATGCTAGTCTCGCCATTGGTCCAGATATCCTGTGCGCATGCCTGGACCGGTTCGTCTTGCCTGCGTAGGTTACGTGCAGGAGCGGGCGGAACATTTTACACCCACAGCATCGGCGACGACAAACCTCATATTGGGGGCGATGCGCAGGTATTGGTTCATTGTCTGTGCCAAGGTGACACCGCAATCTCGCCTCCTCCTTTGATTGGACGCCATTCGAGGCACCTCGTTAACGGCCCCGGACGCATGCCATAAGTGGAGGCGGCTAGATACGAGTATCTCAAGCCTCGCAATGAAACAGAGGGGTGAAGCATATAGTAACGCGAGTCCTGTGGTTGCGCAGAAGATGTCATTGACATTTGACCTCTGGCTCCTTCCAAGATGGCATGCTACTTTGCAAAGAACAAAAAGTCCTCGAAACAAGCTCCATGCAATCACACAGCCTTGGACAATGGAGGACACACCCAATGCTGTGAACCCGGCGATCTGTGCCTCACGAACAGCCTGTGTCGCGAGGAATACGTCAATGATTCCACGAATTATGGTGAGTATCTCAGAATCTCGCAATGACCAGACGTACACTAATGAGATCTTCTTCATTCCAGCCTGGCGCTTTGGCTGCACGGATCCAGCGTTCGAAGACCCTGCGTGCGGGACGAGATACTGTGACGCAAAGCCCGGACTAGCAGGTGTGACTGTAGCAACTGTCCGTCAAGTTCTTCGCTCATTCCCGCAGGTATTGACGGAAAGTTGACGTGGAAATGTCCTGAGGACTCGCTTTGGTGTTGCAATACAGGCGATTCCGGACCCCAGGAGAACCGAATCAACAACACGAACGAGACGTGCTGTACCATTTTGGACTTGCAATTCACAGCACTGAATCCTGACGTTTTTACCATTGCCTCATTTTATGGCTCCGCGTTTTTACCTGCTACACTGGCGACCACGACTGGAGTTGGTAACGGAACGACTCGAACCGCGACAGCGACGGCCCAGACTGCAACTTTCATGTCAACAACCGCATCTTCAACTGCATCCGCAACCCCTGCTGCAGCAACAGGTCCATCGCCGACAGCCATAGGGTTGGGTGCAGGTCTTGGGTCATTCGCGGCCATCGCTTTAGGAATTGGTTCTTTCTTCATCTGGAGGAGAAGGAAGAGAGCTTCACAAGAGCGCTCTACCAGCCCGGCACCCGTCAAAGAGCTTTCCGATCATGGGGTCGCTGAGGCTGGGAGTCAGATACGTGCCGAGATGACGGGTATGGAGTATCGTCGAGAGATTGGATCACCAGTGTCACCAGTCGAGCTTTGGTCGCCGACGTCTCCTGCTGAATGTGTCGAGCTACCGACTGAGGAGAAGGGCAGACTTGTCGTGAATGAGATAGACGGACGGCAGAGACATCATGCGTGAGTTTCTTGGAGGTGGTAAAGAATTCAGTGGATTCGGAGAAGCGCAAGAAATGTTCCATGTAAGATAATGCTGAGCTCTCCTACCATACAGAAGTGCTCGTGAACTTTGCGTCAACGGCTTTGGCATTCGGTGTGTCCTCAAAAATCGAGATGATACAAAGGAGCACCTTCCTACCACGCATTACCGGCGATTCGCTATTGCGATACATTCATACTAAGTCCTCCCAGAAGCTCCTTCCAATATTCATCTGCACCAGCCCCAACTCAATGCCCCACCATATCAGCGCTTCCGCCTTCCTCCTCCTCCTCACCGAATTCCATCTGCGACACCGCCCTCTCGACGTCGTCCAACATAGCAAGCTTCTCCTCGCACACGCGCTTCTTCTCCTCCATCTCCGTCCTCAAAATTGTAACCGTCGCGCTGAAACCGTCGAGCGCATCCAAGAGTGCAAGGATGGTGTCGATTGTCACGAGATGAGCATCATTTCCCATACGCGCTTCTGCGACACTGGCTGAGATGAGGCCACGCGTGGTGAACGTGTTGATATCGAGATCCAGAGCAGCAAGCGTCTCGGCGATAGAAGCGCTGTCGTCGTTACTAGAGCTATCGTCGGTGTCTTGATCTGGCTCGACGGTCTCTTCTGCGATGTCCTCGAGGTTGGTCGACTGGCGGCTCTCCGAGCGGCTCTTGTAGGCCAGTGGAGAGTCTGGCGCATCATCTGGTGTGGGTCGTCTCGAGAGAGTCACAGGCTCTGGCGGGTTGACGGGTTCTTGCGCGAAGCGTTCGGAAGGCGATGTATCGGAACGCGCTCTGACGTGAGGGCCGTGGCGGAAGATGTATCGAATTAAGCTCTTGGATTTACGCGCCATCGTATGGGTTTGGATGTGCGACTGAGTCTTGTACGGTACGGAGAGGTGTGCGAACAATGAAGGATGTGAGTTCGAAAGGCTGTTGCTGATTCTTCTTTGCTGTTGTTGCCGAGTGAACGCGATAAAACAGCGTTTGCTCCCGCATTTCCAAGACAACAAACGCGGCAAGGGCCATAGTTGATCGACCAACGCAGGAAAGAAGATTAACACAAGACAGAGACCGTACATTGGATATTAGTTGCCATCGGAAGCCCAGGTAGAGCGCGAGACCGAGCTCCTTTTAGAGCGCGTGGCCATTGGTAAAGAGATTTAGGCGAAGTATTCTTCAAGTGATCGCTAGTATTGGAGCAGATAACTACGTGTCCCAGTTCCGTTCAAAAATCCACAACTCTTCCATTACATCCAATGTTGTTGCGGATATTGTCCTTGCATGCCTCGGCTCCCGAGTTCGTACACATTGGGGTACCCATGGAGCGGCGGCGTCGGTGTTGGGGTCGGCCCCGGCACGAATTGAGTCTGGCTGTTCGATGGCGTGGTGTTGATGGAGATGAATGGTTGTTCGGCCGCGGCTCGCCTTCTGCGAAGCTGGAACCACAAGGCGAGCGCACCGATAGCAAGACTAGGAAGGCCAACACCGAGTCCCGTCGCCAGGGCGATGATGTCTGACTTGCTCAATCCTTCATCGTCCTGTTCCTCCTTCGTTCCCGGCGCTGTCGTCGAAGCAGGTTGCTGCCCAACTGCCCCCGTGGCACTTGATACTGACATTCCTACGGTCGGTGCGGGTTTAGCGCTTGATGCGACGGCTAGCGGCGAGGTCACAATCTTGGTCTCCGCTGCTTTACTGGATATCTCGACATTGGCGGTGGCGCAGTACGCTCCGTAGATGCTAATCATGCTTGTCATATCTTGTTCCACGCCAGGGACTTGGCCACATCCTTTACTGACACAGTTGGAGATGTAGCTCGTGGCCGCAGGTTGGATGCCAGCACTGCACCAACAGGCATTGATAGGGCTACAACCGCATCCTAGATCTTTGCCGAGATCATGGTAGCCTTGTAGAGAGCAGTGCCAGACGCCATAATACACAAGACAAGTGGCAGCGCAAGGTTTGGCGGTAGAGTAGGCAACAAGACTCTGGATTGAGATTGGGGCCAGAGGTCCGGCGGTGACAGCGGCGAAGGAAACGGACGGGAGGAATAAGATGACTGTGAGCAACATGTCGATGTCGGAACTGACGAGTACCTTTGGAGCCTTGGCACTGGAGCGGCCGGACGAGGGGAGAGGATGAGGTCTGACGAGCATAGGGCTTCATGTTATACACGAGGCTTTAGTGAGCCATCATATTATCGTGACCGGAAGCTCAGCCCTCCTGCACCTTTCAAGGCATCACCTGGTAGGAGGACTTCGCTGTGCACCTAACCGTTGGTCGCATTTTCTCGCGCAGAACTGCAGGCACGCCGGGCTGTAGTCTAAAGAGGATGCAACCCGACCATTGGAGCTGAGCAACAAACGCATCAGCTGCTTTTGGCATCGTCCGTTTCCACGGCACTTACCGCCCTTTTGCGTCGAGAATGAGAGTACATCGGTTGTTTTGGGGACTTCGACACGTCTACGTCTGCTTAGATATTTTTGCGTTTCCAGAGAGACTTCTGCCCAGATTCGAAATTCGTGCGAGCGCGTTTCGTCGTAGTTCTGCGAAGGGATGATGCTTCGTGAAGAGTACTCTACAGATGCGGCGGAACTTGAAAGTCGTCCATGAGCAGTGAGAATGGAGAGTACCAAAGGATTTCGCGAACCTGAATACATGAAGAGCAAATAATGAGGAACAATAAAGACCTTACTATCGTCAGGAGTCGAGTCGCAGTATTGCACCCCTGCGCAAGTGGAACGCTTGTCGGGAATTTCGCTCAATCTGCACCACCATCATGAATGCGAAGTACGATGCACCCCTGCGCTTCGCTTCTATTTTGACCAGCGGCCATGAACTATCCCGGTCTAGGCTTTTGTGCGATGCTTGGGACATGATCGAGCAGTTCGGAACGTACCAATTATAGGCCATGTGTAGCGAGGCCGCAGCTGGGGGCGGTTTCAACACCATGGCTGCGAGCGTGGCACAACGGGTACGGTACCCTACGACGACGATGTCAATCGGAACATATGTAAAGCTGCCTGGGCTCGCACCAAGCTTGCGCAGAAGTTCGAGCGTTTGAAAAGGACACGAGTAGTAAGAGAACATTGAAATTACCTTGTGGATTGAAAAGGAGTTCCATCCAAATGGCAGTAACGAGGGAAAGGACGCGTCAGCAAATCGAGATCCAGGATTCTTCAGAATCTGCGGGCTCTTGATGTGAGACCGTCGGGATAGAGAAAGAGAATGAACGATGATGAAGAGACTTAGATGCCAGCCAAGATGAAGTTGGCTGCATCCCGAGATATCTCAGCACGGGCGTGCGGGTCAACATCAACGATGTAAAAGAGGAGCATGAGCTCGCAATCCCTTTCGAAGGCGGTAACTTTTTTGATAGCCTTGTGCTCAAGATCGTGCTTGTGCTGGTAGAGCATGAACGCAACGCCGCTTTCATTAGGAGTGCCGAGCAGAGCTTGGCCCTCCAAGGAGGTGGCATCGTAGGTTCTACCAGGCCAATGAAACGCCTTTGTGGCGTTTGCGACATTGATGGACTCCATGATGGACTCGGTCGTTTCGTTGGTGATCCTATGGCGCAGCACGTATCGCAGGTTTGATGCAATGGAACCTAGTAGCCGCCTTTGAAGAAAAGCCATGTCGGAGAGGACGTTCCGCTTCACGGTTTGCACCAGCTGGAGACATATTCTGGCATGCAATGATAATGCCGCCAATTGGATTGATGACCTGCGAGAACTTAGCGGTGGCCTCCGGGTAGTAATCGGAACCAACTTCATGTGCTGGCATGAGTAGTTCATGCTCGATTGAATAAGTACCGCCAAAAATTGAAAGATCAACCGAGTCCTGGCGGAGAATGTCTGATAGGATACCAAGCAATTCGGGATCCTCACATTCGGCAGCGGCACCGTTGTAGCCGTTAGCTAGAATAGCTTCCTCATGGCGAAAAGCGCTTGCTATAGTCCTCCGGGGCGGAATACTCATCTGTGCGGCCATCTGATCGTTAGCAAACATCAGCTGATGCAATTTTTGGCCTCTGATAAGTGCCTTTTCGAGTTCCTTGACTTTGTAATTGCCTAGGCATGCTTCGAGTCTTTCTCGAAAGGTACCCATTTGGGCAGCAGGGGCTGAGGTAGCGAGCATGGCGTAGAGGGCGCGAAGATTGGTCTTTGTTGTGGTCGATTGCGATGAATGTGGTGTCTGTTTGGATGCACCTGGGAGAAGCCAGCTACATCGTGGATATACAAGAGGAGCAGTCTCACTGTGAGTAAACAACATTTTATCCCATCCTTGATGTACAATCACACTGTGCACAAGAGCTGGCTATTGTAGTTACAGTGTTTCGGGATTGTGTATCTGCTTCTTGTAATCTGCGCGAAGTGATAAAAAGAGACGCGAACATTGTAGTCGCTTTTCGGCATCGTCATGCGTTAGGCATTGTGATGCGTTCTAAAAGCTCTCGTTGCCCTGCATGTTATCACGCACGAGCGAAATTGAAATATGTCCACGGAGCGCGCTGTTGAATTATCACGCCTTAGTCAGTGTGATAAACCATAGTTGTAGCCATCATGGGCTAGTTTTAGTTGACAGATACCGTAGCATTTTCGCTTGTATGTTCCAGCCTGCAGTAGTCTGCAAGAGTCGTACGCGGGAAAAATTGGAGCAAACGAGACCATGTTACGAATATTGTAATCGCGCATAGCTTGTAGGTCTCTTCTCTAGTTTTCTCGGTACCCTATGTCCTGGAGTGGTGGAGCGGTTGTGTTAAAGTCGAAGGATGGTTCTGAAGTTCTTTCGTGGCGCGATGGTCAATGCTTCCAAAAGTGCGCGTCATGTCGACGCATTCCCAATTCCAATGAACCCGATCCACATAGTCGTCTTTCCTGAGTGTGCCTCACTGGGCCAGATATCTAGTACACTCAATGATGCTGCACCTAATCTACGAATCGCTATGCCCGAGGAGTGTTCTCGGAGAGACCATAACCTGGTGATGGGTTACGTGGCGGTGCACGATCGCCTCCCCGACCATAGACTACGTTCTGACCGCGGCCAGCGAATCCTAGTGGACCATGTACAGGTCCAGAGACATCTGAATGCTGTGAGGGACGAAGCAATGACTCCAGGATTGTCGCTGCCTTGGCCTTATCCGTACTGGCCACCATTAAAAGTAGGGTACACTGGTCGGAATGCGTGCGTTCGGAGTTGGCTTTCCAAAGTGTCAATGTGACGGTTGAAACCTACTCTCTCTGTGTCCAGTGTGCTAACCCTGCTCTCCAACCTAGAAATTTGGCTCTTTTGGTTCTCAACCATATCTGCTAGAGCTTTGTTGTCCTTGGCAAAAGTGTCCCTTTCCTTCGTCAGCGCCGTCGTTTTCTGCCATATATCGGTCTCTTGCTGTAGGAGAGTTGCATTTTCAGTGCGTAGGTCGCTGTTTGCTTTTCTCTGCGCAACATTTTCTTCATGAAGCGCCGTCTTCTCTTTGACTCTCTTCGCGTGGTTCTCAGTCATGCCCTGGTGACTCTGCGTCATATCGTCATATCGTCTCTGCGTTACGAGATGGGCCTTTGTCTCTGCGACCAACTTCATCTACATGTCTGCATTCTCGCGCTACTTCTGAGCGAGCTGAGCGACAAGACCAGTGACGTGCTCTGACAAGCTCTCGTTGTTGTTCTCGAACTCGGTTGTGGAAGTACTACGATAATATCAGCACGCATGTTCTCCTAAGCAGATAGTACTTACACTGCTGGCTCGGGCTCCAATTGATGATCCTCTCGCCGTGGGCTTGGTGGTGCTGAGAGCAGCATGCCTCCCATTCGGACATTTCCATCGTTGTCGTCCATGGTGTCGTTTTGAACTGCCATGCGTTCGTATGCAGACCGGCGAGATATATGATCAGGAGAGGTCGAGGATCGCGTTCTGGACTGTAAGGCATGCAATGAAGTCCCGTGCTGACAGTCGCAACATTATATAGCAGGCTGCCATGTTTGGTCAGCTTGTTTGTTGCGTTCGATCGTCTCTAGAAACACCTTGTTGACAAAGGAACTAGGTCGATATTTGCGCTGTTGCTGTTGTTCGTTTGTGGGAGCCAGAATCTTCTCGACGAATGCACGTATCTCTTTGTGGGACCAGGCCGACTACTCCTCGTTCAGGTTCACGAGGAGTCCGACCTAGATGCGGCAAAGTCACAATGCGATCTACTAGCGTTGAGGCAGACGACTGATTATACAGATGAGGTAAAGGTCTAATGCCTGAGAGATCACGCAGTGGAAGGTATCACGGCCTGTAAGAAATCGATTGTTTGATCTCGGTGTAAGTTTGGCACCGCACCTTGATTTCCTCTTCCCTTCTCCACCCCACATCCTTTTCCCACCGCACTCCACCACAACTCCGAATCGTTATGGCTCCGCTTCTGTTCGCTGGTAGTCAGCAGTAAGTATTCCATCATTGCTTCTTTGTTTTACTCGCTCACTGACGTTCTCCAGGCATCAACGTTACCAAGGCGGCGTCGAGCCAACGAGCTCTGCCAACCACCAGCTCGCTCCTGCTACACAGCAGCCAGGTTTCGCTCCGTACGTGTGCCCATCACAGCTCATTAAATACACTCACTGACACCGTCGCAACGCAGTCTGCTACGCCTCGCCGGCTCTTGAGGCAATCGTCACTGTGTACCACTTTGTCTTGCAGTCAGGCGTCCCTGTCATCTATCGTATCGAACACGGTATGTCACAACTCGCCAGACAAGCATCTTCTGAGTGGTTCCTAACCAGTAATAGTGTCCGAGTCCCGCAAAGCCTTCTCAGAGAACGCCGTCAAAGATCCTCGAGCCAAAGAAGCCCACTTCGGTAAGATGCCTTGCTTACGCTCGAATGTCGACCTCACTGACTCCTCGTAGACCTTTATCACTCCGAGTCCCAAGGGTTCCTTCACTGTCTCGAAGCGAGCCTCCAAGTCCAACCTGTTGCGTCCTCAACGAATGTGGATGCACCTGAAGCAGCCCCTTCTTCTCGACCACCCAAAGACAGCCATAGATTTCTTTGCCTACACAGCCTTCATCGCCGCCCGAGTCCCTTCCCTGCCAAAGCACCTTCAATATGTCTTCGATGCCAAGCTTCGTCCAACCCAATACGGCTCCACCAGGTTCTTTGACTTGGGCTTATGCTACGAGATGTTCTACACTACCAAGATGTGCCGCATGGGCACCGCTTGTTGCTGGCGTCATGCGGCACCGACCTGGGAGGAGAAGGTCTGGCTGCTTATGCTTCGAGCCATCAACGTCGAGTTCATGGAGTATTGTCACTGCCACCCCCTCCATCCTGAGTCCACCTTTTGGCACTTAGTCTTCCGTGCTTGAGCGTTGCGTCGCGAACAGTCACCAAATCAGAACAGCCACGCTACCCGGATTCATGTCCCTGGCCTCGGCTGACTGAGTCGGAGTCCATGCAACACGTAGCGTCACTGTCTATCACGAAGCTTCACTGTCTGCAAACGTGCCAGACGCAGGCACATCAGCTGCTCGTCTGACAGCCAAAATAATACAAAGCCTTCACCTTCATCATTTCTGTGCAAGCGAATTCCGTGACATGCTCACACCTTCACAATCCTTCTCCTACTAATCCTTCACACCCGCTTCCGCCCCTCCAAAGCCCTCCTCACCCCCTCCAACTCCTCAACAACAACCTGATGATCATCCCACTGCTTCAACCCACTAACCACCACCACCGCAACCGGCGTATCACAATTCGCCACATAGACCGGCACCCCACCCCCATGAATAGCATACTGGCCCGCCTTCTCCCCCAGCCCCATCTTCGACGCAAACAGCGCTTCGTCGCCGGAGTACTTGTTGTGTAGCTGCCATGTGCTGCACCCAAAACGTATGACTGCCGCGCGCTTGCGTGAAACCCAGATGTCGTTGTCGAGTGTTGTGTGGGAGTGCGTTACCTTGTAATACATTAGAATTCTGGCTTCCAAGAATGCCGTTCGGTGTCGAGGGGCTGCGTCACGTGCGAAGCTGAACTGGACGACGTACCGTATGAAACAAAACGTGCCCCGGCTCACTAATCGTACTAATATTCACAACCACCGGCTTTTCAAACGTAATCAAACGATTCCGTAGCGCGATGCCCAGCTGGAAAACGACATTTGCGTCCCAGTGTGGGAGCGGGTTGGCGCGTTCTTGCGCTGCGATGGCGTCGGTGTCGCGCGGGGCTTCGGAGATGGGGCGGTGTTGTGGGATCATGGCGTCCGGGGTGTCCATTGTGAGATGGTATGCGATGGATAGAGAATTTGGTTGTGGCTGTTGGTGTTGGGGATGGGGATGGTAAGAGTCTGCATGGTGGGTGTGGTTGAGACGGGCCGACTGGAATTACTGGATCGGGTTAGAGACTGCGGAGTGCATCGCGATGAGATTTGGTGTGGAGACGAATATGGCAACGACTATTGTTAGATGTGACTGCTCTCGCGCAGATGTGAAGAAATGCAAACTAAGAAGAGGCAAAAGGTTATTGCAACTCTCATTCATTACTCATCCCCAAAACTATTAAGATCACTCGAAAGCGGATCGCGGCAGGCTCAATCGCCACGCCATATATTTACAAATACATCTCCTACTTCATACACAGCTCCATCTCATCATAACCCGCTTAACCAGCCTGGTACAAACCAAGAGCCACAACGTGAGGGTTGATCATGCTCAAGTTGAACGGCGTAAGGAAGGGGTCGGCATCAGTAAGCGCAATGAACATGGTGTCATTGGCCAATGGGTCGCCCTGGTACACCTCACCAGCAGGCTGGTACGTGAAACCCTTGTTGGGTCCGGTAATCTCGAGAGGAGTGTATGTCAAGTTGAGCTGGTTGACCCACGCGACGAACGCAGGTGCCTTGGCCGTGGTAGACGTGACGTAGGAGTTGTTGGGACCGACAGCCTGGCCCGGGTTCTCCCAGGTCAAGTTGAGCAGCTTTCCGGGGAAAGACAGAGGCTCGGAGCGGTTGCGTGCGATGCCAGGTGCGCAGGAGTAGCCAGGGTGCTCCTCGGGGTCGACGTTGACGCACGACTCCTCCTCGGGGATGGTGGAGTCGCTGGGATCCGCGATGCGGTGACCAACGTACGCCTCCTCAGGCTCGGTGTCGTTGGGCGAAAAGCGGTTGGGGTTAGCCTGGTTGTCGATGAACAGGGCCGGGAAATTCTGCCACGCGAGACGCGTAGTGTTGGCAGGGCATGAGCTGATGTATGGCGCGAGGTAAGTCCACGACCATGACTGCGGGATACCAGCCTCAAACCATACGGGCATCGGTGGGAGACCGAGCATCTGGCGGAACGACAGTTGCTGACGGGCCTCAGTGGCAATGGACTGAGACAGCAGTTGTGCTACCTCGCGGCTGTCGAGGTGGTTGATGAAGCCCCAGACACCAGACTCGCCCCAGCGGGTGAGCTTCTGGTTGAAGTCGATGAACTCGCGCACCGTGCGGAAGGGGTAGTCGTATGTGCACTGAGGAGCAGCAGTCTCGCCGAGCATGTTGGAGAGAAGAGTGGCGTGGCCGGTCTCTTGCTGAGCCATAAAGGCAATGTATGCGCGGTCCTCGGCAGTGAGGCCTGCCTCGAGGAAGTCCTCGGCGGAGAATACGGCAAGACCGTTGTTGAACAGGTCAAGCTCGATCCATTCTTGGTAGAGACCGAGCTGAATGGACTCGTAGTCGAAGTCGCTGTTCACCTGGTAGCGAGGCTCGGTACCGTTCGTGCCAAGGCCCCCAGCCGGAGTGTAGGGAATGGGCATGGGGTTCTGCGGCAGGCCATCACTGTTGTAGTAGGTGGCGGTGGGGTTTGGTGGCAGGGGAGCAATCGCGGTACCAATAATGGTAGGCCCTTGTGCTGCGCCAGTGGTGGTGGCGGTTCCAGAGAAAGGTCCGTGGCTGGTCGGGCCATCAACGTTGGAACTCCTTCGCGGTGGACCTGGAACAACCATTGTTGGACGGGCCTGTGGATGTTAGACGAAGATAATTGCAGATCATCATGGCGCAAACTTACAGCAATCTGCGAGTCTGGTCCAAAGGAAGAGGCGACATTGCCAGTTGGGTCAACGACCGAGAAGCTGGCATCTGCATTTGAGTAGCCAGCAACCTGTGGCGCAGGAGCCGCAGCTGCGAGCGCAAGCACCGCTGAGGTGGTGAGGATTCTTGTCAACATGATGGCTGGAATGCAATTCTATGGTGTCGTGCAGCAAAACAGCTCGAGGCGGCTCAGACGAATATATACACCAGAAGCGCATGAGCCAATTGTGACGCGCTCCCAACAATTCCATGACATTAAACAGAAAAAGGTTCCAAGCTATGATTTCATGACTGACTGAACGCGGCAGTGGCACAACAGGCATCGAGAAGCTAGCTACGACATGGGATTTCCGGAAATGCCATGGGCAAGACGGCCGCGAACGAATCATCGATGCAGCTGTAGCTCTTTGCCCCGTTGAAATCTTCTCGGCACGGGCGCGGACATGTGGTTGCAAGGTTTCTTTCGTTACCGTTCCTGGCGAATCTGCCGGATGAAGAAGCGTGACGTCGGATTGACATAGTGGAGTCGCTGTAGCTTGGAGCCGCGCTACTCTTCATGAGCATAGCGATCCGCATATGTTTTACCAAAGCATGTCAAATAACGCTGAACACCCCAGACATCGGCGAACGTGGGCGTTATCTTCGACTCGAGTCGCGTCCTTTCTGCTGAACAATCCGGCAAGCTCTCCACCTTTTTTTATAGCCCCGCGGAGCATAGCGCGTTCGTCCCAAGCATCCGCGCCTTAATCTGACAAGAGCTGCAAGGTACCGTTCGAGCCACTCCTTCGAATCTCTACTCGAGTTTAGGGGCCACACTCGCTGGATTTGTGTGCCGTCGTATCGCGCTCGGAGATCGTGCTTGTTTCTCACTGTTGAGGTTGGTGATCGGAGAAACCCAAGCGAGAAAACGCTTAGCGTGCAGGCGATGATCGATGATGTAAGGATTGCGACACGCCTCATCACGATGTCACGGGAAAGAGTGAGAGCAGGGATTTTGATTTGTGATGCCGAGGCCATCGAGATTTATTGTGTACACGGTGGGTCTATTTCTTGACTTCTGAGCTTGTTGACCACTTGCAGTGAGGTGCAAATCAAGTGAACTTCTTTGCGCGGGAGAAACTTCCGACGAATAACTTCGCTGCTTGCTCAAGCTACGCCTATTTGGCGCGCGACATCGGGCCCCAGTTCTCGCGTGGCGCGAGCTGGTAGCGAACGTACTTGCCTCTGTCCGCGTCTCTACCCAGCTGCTCGTCAAGATTGACATAGAAGTCTACACCCAGATACGAGTTTGACGATTGCTTCGCAGCAGGCGTATCGACCACATCATCCTTTTCGCCATTCGTGTTTGCCTGCGCTTCATCTGCAAGCTGCCCTGTGACCTGCTCTGTAGTGCCATTTTGCATGAGCCCGTGCGCGTTGGTCTTGGACAAGATTGCGATACCTGCACCCAGCTTCTTCGGCTGATTCTTCAGTGGTGCACGTTGGCGGACCCATTCGAGCATGATGTGCCAGATGTCCTTCCACGAGGCATCGGTCTTAATCGAGCCGGGCTTGCAGTGGCTCATGGTCACTTTGAAGCCAGCATGCCGCAGCGCCCCGCGCAAAGGCGCAAGAGGCGGTGCTGAGCAGTGTAGAACCTTGGAGATTGAGCTAGGAATGAAGAAGAAGGGATGGCGGTCTATCTCAGCTGGGTCCGACTTTGGAATCAGAGGATCAAGCAGCTGTGTGTTGTTGGCTCCGTTGGGCTTGTCTTGCTTGATACCAAAGGTGACCTCCTCCATGGCCATGCGCAACATTCCCTCTATCCGGTCATGTGTCGGATATGTATCGCGGTCGCCTTCATTCAGTTGCGCTAGAACCCGTTCGATGAAGCCGACGTTATGCAGCGGCCCGCCGTACATTGGGCCGGACAAGTGGGTCTTGAAGCCGCAATGCTGGCAATGCTCGTCCGTGGAAGGTCCAGCGGCAAAACTGTGCTTGTAGACCTTGTCACCATTCTTGTTGTTGATGGCCTTGTTACGCGCCAGGAACTGTGTTGACCAAGCACCACAACCACTGTCGCAGTGGTACACGACCATTGTCTTTCCGGCGAGCAGCTTGACCTCGTTGGGCGATTTCCGTATGCGCACGAATACGCGGATGTAGTAATCGATGGAGAGTGACAGAAGTGGCTCGACTGCCATGCCGTATCTTGCAGCGGACGAAGCTATGGCGTGCAGAAGCAGTCTGAGACCACCTTCATGACACGGTTCACCCTTCAGTGGCAGACCACCGTACTGGGAGTACGTCTTTTCAAGGTAGCCATGTGAGGCGAAGATGGCAGAATCCGTGCAAGTCACGCAGAGGAGACCGTCGTTGTTGATCGCTTGGATTGCAGCGTCCAGAAAGGGAGCCGCTGTACCGTACGGGTCCAGATCGATAACGTCGTAACCTTTCTTGTCACAGTAGCTGTACATGTACGCCATGGCATTGCCCGTCTTCGCGGTTATTCTGTCTTCGAGCTGGTTGTGCTTGACGTTTAGTTTGATTGAGTCGACGGCGTTTTGCGACATGTCGTTTGCCGTGATGGATGTTGCGAATGGGATTTCTTGCGCGTATCGAATGGCCCGGAGACCGGTAGCGGAGAGAGCGTCGAGGATGCTGAATGGAGACGTGTACGACTCGGGCTCTTCATGCATGCTCGTTGCGGCGTCTTGCATGGTAGCAGTGTCCTCTTCTTGCTCTTGGCCATTCTCGTCGACCCTCTGCTTCTTCGAGGGCTCTGCGTCCTCATCAGCTTGACTGTCGCCAGCTTTGCGCTTCTTGGAGGTTGTATCTGCTGCCTCACAAGTCCCATTGGTCCCTACTTCGCCGGGTGCCTGGCTCTGCTTCTTATGCTTCTTCTTCTCACCTTTCTTCCTCTTCTGCTCGTGCTGCTGTGTCCTCCGCTGCACTATGTCTTGGCCAAACGTCTTGATAGCCAGTACACTCAGATCGCGGTTGAACTGCTGGATCGGATTGTAGAAGACTTGCTGCCGCTGTGTGTCTTCCTTGGACATCTTCGGGTCGGTCGAGGTGGGTACGCCGTGGGGAACGAGGATGTGGGCGAGGCCCTCCTTGATGGTGGTGTATTCTTTTCCGTCATGGCTGATTGTTTGGCCAGCTTGCGGAGTGGCCGTAATTGGTGAGGAGATAGTGTTCGTGGTTGTGGCATCTGCAGAAGCCATCGTGGGCAACTTGTGGAGGGTACGCGCGGAGCAGGTACCGAAAGTGAGTGGTCTGCGAAGGAATTGATGGGGTCGCTGGGCGCACATACGCCCGCAGGACAGTACAAAGGCTGCCAGGATTGACTACGATGCCGTGAATTTTGATTGCATCTGATAAATGTCCAAAGAGTTATGGCCAGGCGCGTCGCGAAGTGGAGTTCCAGAATTTTGGACCGCGGTTTAAGCTTAAGTCCTAGCGCCTTGACACCCCCACGTCCATTCGGTTCCGACGACTGTCTCTCACATCGACGCAGCGGGCTGAAGTTGAGTAAGTCTAACGTACAACGTCTATCGAATGTGCGAGCGAATTGACAATCATGGAGCGAATGCTTGAATGTGTTCATCACGCTGATGTTCCAACACGGGTGAGCGAACTGTTGCCTAAAGATAGCATGTAAGACGCGTCTCGTCTCCAGGAGGCTCAGCCCCTCAAAAGCCACCAAAGTCCAGCTCCTTGTCTGTCCTTCTTGTCCACGTTCCTTTTATCAACAAATCTAGCAAGGTGAAAGGAAAAAACACAATTGTAGTGGACATCATCATGGGCAAAGCCACACAGGCACCGCCGGCGTACCGCGATGACCCGGACGCCGTCTCCCTCCACACCACACCAGACGACTACACGTACAACGACGCGCCCGAGATCTCGGGTCTCCCACCTTCCTACACAGACAGCGAAACCGGAAGCAGTACATCAATCACCGCGCCTCCAATCCACCACGTCCCTCCTCCCACCACACGCACGAACCACAACAGCCCAACGTTCAAGCACGGCGTGCCCGTAGTCTGCGAGACACAGAACATCCAAGATGCGCAGACTGACTCCGATCCCGTTGCCCTCGAAGCACTAATCCGCTTCAACGCCGACATCGCGCCCACGCCGTACATCTACATCATGGGCACGCACAAGGAGACGATCAAGCGCGGCGACAAGAAAGAAACGCAGCACATCACCGACTTCCGCATCGTCGTGAATCTGCAGCGCTACCTACACAAGAACTTCGATCCCTCCAATACGGAATCTCGGCATCTGTACACCGTTGAGAACGGCGTCAAGACACACCGCGGCTCTAGCTTCAAGTGCCGCGCCCCAGGCTCCAAGCAGGACATCGAGCTCGGTACTTCCGCGGCGCCAACATTGACGGAATGGTGTCACAGATACTGCGCCTCGCCCCGCATGCTACGCATCTTCCGTCTCGAGCGCACCGTCCCCGGCCTCGACAAAACGTACCTGAAAAACTGCCTCGAAGGCCTAATCGCCTCAACCAACTACCGCGGCACCATCAGCATCACCTTCCCCATCGAAGACCGCAACCTCGACATCTACACCACCAACAAGATCAACCAGTGGCGCCTCAAGACATGGGTCTGCTGGATCTTTTACATCTCTTTCCTCTGGATCTTCACGTGGCCGTACCTCTTCTTCATGACGAAGCGCTACGCTGTCGTGACTGCGGAGTGGCCATGGAGTCTCACAGTGGATGATTTGAAAGTGTACAGGACGGTGAGCGAGGAGCAGTGGTTTGCGAAGTGGAATGTTGCTGTGAGGAGACTGGTGTTGGATCGGTATCAGGGCGAGGCGAGCGAGCAGATGATGGAGGGCGTTATTGCGAGGCCGGAGGATCCGCGTATGCCTGGGACGATCGGTACTGGGCATGAGGGGATTGATGGTGCGGTTGGGGTTTTGGCGCAGGGGTTTCGGGTTGCGAGGGCGATTCAGGGTGGTGGGGATGTTGGACGGGGGTTCCAGGGTGGGTGGGGGTACGACACGTAAGTAATGTAGATTGAAGTGGTGCTTTTCTTTACATTCCGCGCCTTCTCATAACTTGGTAAATCTTTCATTCGAATATTGTGAACATGCATCTTGTGGCCTCAGCCTTAGACTCGTACACATTTATTCTTTCCCGCTCAATAATCCACTCCATCCAACTTACTCCCACTCCCAAACCTCCTCCACAACCCACTCAAAAACCCCATACTTAATCCTCCCCCCAACCCCCAATACCTCATGCCGGAACGCCACACCACAAGGAACCATCAAATCCCCAATCCGCGCAACACGCTTCCACCCATCTGCCTCCTCCTCCCCACCCTCCCATTCCCACCTCTCACAAGTAACATCCCCACCCCCAACCTTAACCACACCCTGACACCACTTACCCAACCTAACAACCACGCCCCTAGCCCCACTCCCCTCTACATCCCGCATCTCCATCCCATCATCCCAGCACCTCAACACAACACATCTTTTCTTGCCGTCACGACACGTAGATGTAATCGCCGGATCAAACCACATCTCCTCATGGCTCCGCACCGCTTTGACGCTCGGATGATACATATGCCCCACTTCCAACGTGCGCTGCGCATCAATAGGATACATAACCCCCTCGTCGATCGGAATCTCGCTGGATCCGATGGGGTACCGCGAATCAACAAATGCCGTCCAGCGAGTATACATCACCCCTTCCCAATCCCCCCCATTAGGATCCGCGACTTGCTTACTCTCACTCCCCCCCGCAAATCCCCATTCCAAGCGCTCACGCTCACCGCGATTAGGTAAGTCGGACTCGCCGGGTGCGGCGGGCTTGAGGAAGCGTAGGTCGACGAAGGTGCGTTGGGGTGAGGTGAGGACGAGGGTAGAGGTGGGTTCGAAGAGGTGGGTGGTGAGGTTTAGGGGGTTTGTGTGCGGGAGGTTGGGGGTGTAGGGGGTTGGGGTTGAGGGGGGAAGGGGGTGGGGGAGGAGGTAGATGTATTGGCGTAGGGAGATTGATGCGGTGGATGGTGTGGTGGGGTTTGAGGTGGGTTTTGAGGTATGTGTTGGCTGTGTGGATGTGGACTCGGGGTCCTGTTGCGTTGCCATTGTGGTGTTGGAATCGTCCATGGAAGTGTGACCTTGGTATCGGGCGTGAAGACTGAAGTCGAGAGGCAGGCGGTAGTCGAAATCGTGGTCCAGCTGGATCGAGAAGAAGTCTTGGTTCACGTGAGCGCACGACATGACGGTAATGGTGAAGGCATTAGTGGTAATCGTGCGCGAAAGCAGGCAAAAGCACCTACGTTTGGATTCCTCGTTGTGGTGGCGCGTGGGTTTTTAGTTTGATTGCGCGAATGTTTTGGTGTTTGTTTTGTTAACGTGGGCGCAAGCAAATACTGATTGTGCTGTTCGTCGAGCTAATGACCCCGCAACGTCATGGCAACTCTTCATTTTTCCGTAGGACCGCAATGCAAGCGCGCACGCGATGGCTGATGTTTTCATCGGTCGCTAGACATGCGTAAAGTTTCAAAACACGAAATATGCGATGGCATGATTCATGCAAAACGAGCTCTTCGAAAAACAATTGGGACACATCACGTCAAAGAGAAAGATTTGTACGAGCAAAAGAATTGACGAGGGCCGGGATGCATTGTAAAGTAGGTATCATTCACTTGCTGTCATCTAGACAGACCCAACCATTGACGCCACCCATGCCGGGAAAACCCATCGCCAGACCGTGTCCATGACTTTTGAACTCGTAAGACATTTCACTCGCTCGTTCCACCCTTCAGCGGGCAGTCTATTTCTTCTTGGCCTCAGACTCGTCAGCCTTGTCCTTGGCGCGCTTCTCGCGGACACCGACAAGGCGAGCCTCGGAGCGGCTGTCGCGGAGCTTGCGGTATGCGTTCTCGGTGGGCTTATAGTCGCTGAGCTTGCCCTCGGTGATCTTGGCGACGTTCTTGATGGGCAGGGCGATGGCGGTGCTGGACACGATCTTCTCGGCGTCCTTGGCGGCCTTGATGTCCTCGGCCGAGGCGTCACCCTCCTTGGTCTTGCCGTTGCGGCGGGGGAAGAGGATGAGGCGCTTCCTGTACTCCTGGAGGCGCTCGACGTTGGCCTTGAGGCCCTCCTCGGAGAGGTTCTGGCGGCGAGGGTCGACCGAGATACCGATGGTGCGGGCGAACTTGCGGGGAATGCCGGCGGCTGGTGCTGTCAGTATGCCGTTGTAGTGTGGTAGTGGTAGAGGCGATGCGCACCCTTCAGCTCAACGAGAGAGAATCCACGACCGGGCCTCACGCGGCGGTTGTCTGCCATTGTCAACATTTGCCGCCTAACGTCCTTCCTTTTCGAATCGACATACACTTGACAGTCGGGCATCGCACAACGGGGCGGAGAAGGTCGACCGGGCGAGGTGCGACCTTGGCGGCCTTTGCGACACGCGCATTGCGTCTCGACTTCTTCTTGCCAGGCTAAGTCGGTCGTAAGCATTGGAACACAGGCGCCACAGCTCTCATGGGAGTGAGAGGGGAATTACCTGGTCGAAGTGCACGCGAACATAGCGTTGCCTGTGAGTGAGTGTTAGCGAACTGCGACGTAGGAGCAGAAGTGTGAAGGAACAAGCGCTGCGCAATCGATGGAGGAGGGTGTTGCGTTGTTCTTACCAGTCCTTGTGGAAATGATTCTTCTGAATCTGCTGGTTGTGCTTGATAGCCATTGCTGCGGTTGTCGAATGGCTGAACCTGGTTGTTAGTAGAACTGGGCTGGTCGTTCAAAGTTCGCGGGATGCGCACGAGTGTTGAATTTGCGAGCCGAGCGCTAGCGTGTGTGCGGCGGAACGTTTAGCCGGGCTTGGCGGGATCTTTTCACCAACACCAACATCATCGTCGCAAATCATGAACCCTGCAACTCTCGTTCTACATGGGGACTTTTCACGAAATGAGGTGTCGCGGAAAAGTGGGAATGTGCACATGTACATTGTGTTGAATTTACTAGCTACTAACAAGTTGTTCCCTCCATCTCGTCACATCATCCCCACCAAATTGTGCATCCAAGTCGAGCTGCGCTCTGCGTAGCATCGTAGAAGGGTATCAAATCAAGTCCTGTAACACACCTTGAATATCAAACACACCAAAAGTCCCTCCGAGTTCATAACATCATATCCCACTTTCCCTCCATCCAATGACCGCCCTTCCTACTCGCGCAACCCCCCAATCCCAAGACCCATCCGATCATCCACCCTTCCTCTCTTCGCTGGACTGACATCATGCTGCGACGACTGCGTCCTCTTCTCGCCTGACTTTGTCAAACCATGACCTTTCTTGACCTGGCCATAAATCTTACTCTGCACAAGAGGCGCAGGCATCTTCGACGTGGCTGTCGGTGCTCTTCGCAGCAAATCCGTCGCCATCTGACTCGCCTGAGATTCCTGCACTTCGTCTTCCTCGCGGTCGGTGTAAGCTTCTTCCTCGTCGATGCTGGACGCCGTGATGGTGGAATTACTGCTTTGCCGACGACCGGAGGCTGGCTTCTGGGCGTAGTGTGCTGCAGGCGCAGACTGGGGAATGGCGGCGGGGATATATGCCGGTGGCGTGCGGGGCACTTCAGCTCTTGGTGGTGCAATGCGCCTGTTTTGGGTCTGAGGTAGGGAAGACATTGACTGTGCGCCTCGTTGATGGCTGAAGCGCGAGCGCGGCATATGTGTGCGAGTTGGAGTGGACGGAGCAGTAGCAATTTCCTGGCTGAGCATCTTGTCTGCTAGGAGGAGGGCCTCGAAGTTGCTCTGGCCCCTAGCATCGCTTGACAGCGGCGGAGGTACTCTCGATACGCGATTCCGTGGGGTAGCTTGATGGGGAGTGCCAAAGTTGGAGCGTGGCGAGCTGTGCTCGATCTGTTCGAGGAGTGGTGCGATGTGGTCGCGGTTCTTTCGGATCCTGGTTTTCAGTCTGTCGTTCTCCTCTACTAGACTGGCAATCTCGCCTTCCCGGTGCTCAGTCAAGCGCTTTTGCTGGTCAAACATGTCGCGAAGCTGTTCGTTCTCGTTCTGCAGAAATTGATTATGGCGGTTCATCTCGGACATCATGATGGCATTGGCAGCATTGGCAGACTCCTGGTAGGTCTGTTCAGGCGCAATCATGGTGTTTCGGCGCTTCTCTTCGGCTTGCTGGAGGACATCGAGCTCTCTCTGGGCCATGGCAAGCTCCACCGCCATGCGATTGGCCGACTCCTGATTCTCCATCACGGCCATGTTGTACTGCAGCTTGTAGTGGGCTGCAGATAGTCGCACATCGCGGAGGATGTTGGAGAGACTGTTGACCATGGACCGGAGCTCATCCTGAGAGGCATTGTTGACCTGATCCGAGGAGTACAAGGCGGATGCAGCCTCGATTAGTCCGGAAGGCTGATTTGGCAGCTTGGTGGTGGGAGGCGGTGATGTGAGCTGGGGGGTCGGAGGAGTAGGCGTCCTCAAACGCGTGTTGACGACCTGGGAAGAAGGCGGCGGCGTCATGCTTGATGTCGTGCGTGGTGCGGGGGACGTGAACTTCACACGGTCGGGCGAGGCTACCTTTGACATGGTGGCAGCCGCTGCGGACTCGGAACGCGATGCCGAGCGCAACGTTGGCGTTTCAGGGCGGGTGACTTCTGTAGAGGGGACCAGCTCTTGCGATGGCTGGTGGAGTGATGCCTGGTTGTCCATGCTGCCTGGGCGCAAACGGTGTCTCCAGGCGATGCGCGACACGTCAGATGTGCGGGGTCGTCAGGGACAATGTGAGCGTGCGTGGCCAGTCTGTCGATGATGCGCAAGATGAGTGGCGTGAGGTGTGTTGGAGTGTTGGAGTATGTCGTGGTGGTCGAGGACGCGACAGCAGCCGTTGGCGGTCGAATACGGAACCGAAGACTGCGGCAGGGTTGCGCGTGAGTTCCGCGTAGCTAGCGCGACAGTACGTTCACAGGTGACAGGTGACCACGAAGACTATGCGAGCGCGATGAAGGACGATTCGACGTGAACTAAGAATCCTTACGACGTGATGTGGTTCTCGACTGATGCGATGCGACGGGACGAGAGGGGCCATGGTCCCTCGTCCCTGCGTCCGCACAGATCAATACTGCCACGCCGCTTGTGTTCACGGGGCAACGCAACGGTTCACGGATGTCACGACCGGGGCAGGCTTAGCGGCCGCGTGCCCATCACTTCCGCATTGTTTCATAGGAGACGTTGGGCTGGATTGGACATGCGTTTGGCGTTGGGTCTCCAGACGAAACGTGTTGCTAGTTCCTGGCCTTTGGACTGAGTGCATAGGGTCACGACTCACATGATGGACCAAGGCTCGTCGATTCCGCGCCCGTCAGGCATACCGAGACCAGCATCCCGTCTGCCCGTGCTCAAGTCCGCGGGTAGCCAGTCTCAGCTGCGAGCGCCGCTATCCACTGAGCAACTCCGCAAAAAGCCGTCCGTATCATCCTTATCCCGACCGCCTCCACAGTCAAGTCTCCAGAAGAAGACATCGCGAGCATCGCTTGTGCGCTCCAACACACCGGCAGCCGCAGCTCCTCCACCCTCAGCACCCAGTCGAGCATCACTAGCCTCCTCCACTAGGCGTGTGAGCGGCATCCCCAGCTTTGGCCCGAAAGCTGCGACCTCCTCCAGCGAACCAGTCTTCAAGCGACCGTATGCGCGGCCACCGTCCCGCCAGAACACCAAACCGCCACCGCAGCGAACAACTTCAGATACAAGCAGGGAGGACGATGCACTGGGAAGCCTGGATGGCTTTAGGTCGGCCTCACGGGCGTCTTCAAGAGCTGGTTCTAGGGCAGGATACCGTGAAGAGGACCCTGAGCCCAGCTGTGCACTCCACAATGAGCCCGAGGTGGAATCAGAACCGGCAGCGAAGAAGAAGTCCCGCCCATCGCTCTCGGAACGGACGATAGAAAGCCTCTCGCAACTGCCCTCCTCGCCAGCGCAAAGCAAAGGTCGACGGAGATCCAGCTTCTTCAATGCGGACAATAGTATGCCACCGCCCTTGCGACCAGCTTCTGCAATGTCGAGCAACAGCAGCAGACCCAACACAAGCGATGGCTCCTTCCATGCGCCGGCTACACCAAAGAGGCTCGGCACGTCATCAGCCCGAATGTCCATGACCGCCCCAGGTGCGAGGAGTGTGAGTGCGAGTGTCAGCACTGCCGCTGGTACCCCTAGCAGGACGTCTTCGCTGGCTCGTCCGGTGTCTACGATCAAGAAGCAGCCTCTGTCTATTGCGCATAACGTGCAGAGTACGCCAAAGCCACGTCCTCTGTCTAATAGTAAAAGCATGGTCGCACGTACACCCAAGTCTCGGCCGTCACTTGGAGGCGTCTTCGGCCAGCCAGCGTCGCCGCCAGATACAAGGGTGGCCGCTCCAGCCACCCCATCTCCCGGTCAGACCCCTATAAGACGGACTCCACTTACTTCTCGACATGTCTCCAGCTCGTCAAACGCTCTCCGCGAACAGATTGCCAAGGCAAAGTCCTCACGCAAGTCTGAAGTCGCAGCTGAAGTCATCAGTGAGGACAGTCAGCAGTCACCAAAGACCAAATCATCGAATGCGCTGCGAGAACAGATAGCGAAAGCAAGAGAGGCTGCACGTCGTGCCAAGACTGCTGAAAATACCCGAACAAGTACGCCTCCGCGCGATGCGATAGTGCCGGACCAAGAAGAGATTGACAGTTTCGATTTCGGGCTCGACGATCCGTTCAATCAGGGCAAGAGCGGCAAGTCATTGCTGCGAAAGCGCATCGACGGCGCGAGAGTAGATGGGCGGCTGAATTTGGCTGCGACGGGCCTGAAGGACATTCCGGATGATGTGCTGCAAATGTACAAGTATGATCCGAATGACACGACTGTTGCCTGGGGCGAAGTTGTCGATCTCACCTCCATCATCGCGGCGGACAATGAGCTCGAGTTGCTCCCAGCCGAGATGTTCCCGGACGTCGACATCCAAGATCTAATCGACGAGGATGAGGATGGCCCTCAGTTTGGCGGAGTGCAAAACCTGGACTTGCACGGCAACGCCCTCCGAGAGCTGCCCATGGGCCTGAGACGGCTCACGCAGCTCTCACGGTTGAATCTTGTAAGCAAGATTCTTCGATGAGTTGCCACTTGCTAACACCTTGGTAGTCGCGTAACAAGCTCTCGATGAACGTCTTTGACATCGTCTCTGAGATCACTTCCCTCCGTGAACTCAGGCTTGCCGAGAACGATCTACACGGCAACCTGTCCAGCGCTGTTAGCAAGCTGTCCAGCCTGGAGGTTCTCGATCTGCAAGGCAACAAGCTAACAAGCCTGCCTGAGGAGGTGCAGCATTTGACATCTATGCGCAGCTTGAACGTATCGAGCAACGAATTGAGCAGCATACCAATGGCCCTCTTCGAGACCAGCTTGATCGAGCTCATTGCCAACAAGAACCGTTTCGAAGGTGCATTCTTCAGCATCGCATCAGCACCACATCTGCAGGAGCTCAACATCTCCAACAACTCGCTCAGATCGCTATGTGAGGGCGATACCATCGACCTACCCGCTCTCAAGTCGCTGAACGTATCCACAAACCGCATAACCACATTCCCCAGCGTCGAGACCTGGACCGGTCTTCAAACCTTCATCGTCGCGGAGAACAAGCTCCCGGCTTTCCCAGAAGGCTTCACAACACTGCCACAGCTTCGCACTGCCGACTTCACAGCAAACGACATAACGCACATCGACGGAAAGATAGCCCTCATGTCTCTCGATCACCTCACACTCGCCGCCAATCCCCTCCGAGAACGCAAGTTCCTAACCATGAGCTTCGAAGACATCAAGCGCGACTTATCTGCACGCCTAACCCGCGCAGATCCAGGTGTTGACGAGGACCAGGAGACGACCGACCCCATCTCCGGCGATGCTGCCGCAGAACCGCAAGGCTGGCAAGTCACACCCTCAGGCACACTAGACCTCTCGTCCAGATTCCCAGCTCTCGACTCGGTCGACGAATCCGCTCTATCTACCGTCGCCGACTCCATTCGCCACTTCAATCTCAGCTCCAACGCCTTCGCATTGATCCCGCCCATTCTATCATCAATCCCCTTCCTCACGGTACTCGACCTGTCCAAGAACCGTCTCGCTACGGTCTTAACCATCCCACTCATCCTCCCGCGCCTCAAAGACATGCGCCTCTCTTCAAACGCCATTTCCTCCCTCGATCCCATCACCACACACCTCACGGCACCCGCCTTATCATCTCTCGACGTCTCGAATAATCGCCTATCTTCCAGCCTACCCGCGCTGCACACGAGCTTCCCAGCGCTCACCAGCTTGCTCGCAGCCGATAACCAGATCTCGGACGTCAGCGCAGCGAGTCTGGACGGTCTCACAATCGTCAATCTAAGCAACAACAGCATCGAGCGCTTAGATCCACGCATCGGCCTACTCCCTCTCAAAGGCCTCAACGTCGAAGGCAACGTCTTCCGCGTACCGAGTTATCACGTACTCCAGCGCGGCACGGAAGCTGTGTTGGCGTGGCTGCGCGATCGCATTCCGGCTGGGGTAGTCGTTGCTGGCGCGAGTGAGGTGCAGGAGGAAGAGGATGTTAAGGTAGAGCGCGCGTCGTGGCAGAGTAGTAGTACGGTAAGAACGGTTTTTTGGGATGCGGTTGATGGGGATGGGGATGGGAATGGGGATGGGAAGGGTGTGAGTGCGGGTGTGGGTGTGGATGAGACCTTTTAGGTGAGGGTGAGGGGGTGGTTTTGAGGGGGGGTGGGGGTGGGGGTGGGTTGGGATGGGTGGAGTGGTGCTGTTGGTGTTTCAGTATTTTTTGGAGACTGGATGGCATGCCACTTTTGTAGGAACTTGATTGTGTTTGGTGTGATTCGCTACGTTGTACATGTTATTGGATGGTACGCTCACAGGCAGTCAATAACATGAAATGACAT
>Ga0265798_10002240_pt1 | contig 28744 bp, 23 predicted proteins | sample P3T30metagenome_FD_192430 | JGI IMG/M metagenome (GOLD analysis project Ga0265798, IMG submission 192430) | Plant litter microbial communities from East Loma Ridge, Irvine, California - P3 T30 | ecosystem: Environmental > Terrestrial > Plant litter > Unclassified | place: USA: California...
TTGGCTTCCAGGACAAATACAGCATTCCTATTGGGTCAATTGAACCATCCCAGGTGTCTCGTCAATTTGTTAATGAGTACCTTGATTTGGTAGAGACGATGACGGCTCAAGTGCCAAGGGTAACCGCACGAGAGCTACGGTCCGCAAAACAGGACTTTCTCATTCGCCACTTTGACCCTGTGACCGCCTCCAGCCTGATGCAGCATTCTTTGAAGACTGCGATCAAGGCATATAGCAAGGGTTCCGAAACGCTCGCCCAAAAGGAAATGGGCGATTACTTAAACCAGGTGGAAGAAACCGTTCTGAAGCAGGGAGAAGACCCGGTGGGTAGTGCGGCCAGGCCGACAGGACTTTGTGTTAAAGAAGACAGCCCGCGGCCGATCATAATCAATCCACCGACGAAGCCAAACTGTAAGGACCAAGAAGGATGCCTTTATTGCGACAAATACCGTGTTCACGCAGACGAGACAGATGCTCGAAAACTGTTAAGCCTGCATTACTGTCTCCGACAGACAGCTCACTTCGCCGCGAGCGCTGAGGAGCATGCGGCAGTGTTCGGTCAGCTCCTCACCAGAATTGATAGCTTGCTTGAGCAGATCTGTACCAAAACCCCGGAGATGTCTGCGCCAATTAAGCGGATTCGAAATGAGGTTGACGAAGAAGGAAAACTGGACGCGTATTGGGCGGCAAAACTCGACTTCCTCTATCAACTCGGTGACTTAATCGAAGACTAAATTTATGCTCATGTATCAGGCCAAAATCCAGCAGGTGACCGATGCATCACGACCAGACGATTACGACTTATCGTCAGGTCAGCGGCCGGCTCCCAATTTCGTCATCTCGCGAAATGCGGCTGGCGAAACGTTATCGGTTTACGCAGACGTGCGATGGGATCGTACCCCCTACGATCCCGACGGGAAGACCAATATTATCAATTTTCAGTTCTGGACTGACGAAGAGCAGAACCCTGCCCGGTCGGGACTCCTTGAAGAAATCCGGTGGCTCATTTTCCTGGTGATCTACACGGCGCCTGTTCCGCTTGCAGACCAGTCGATCAGAAGGTATTTGACTTTATTGCGGATAGCAGCCCGACAAGCCGAATTGAAGGCAGTGGGGGTCATGGACTTAATTACCGACCCTCATGACTTCCCCACCTTGGTCGGTATATCACACGCGAAGACTGCGCGAGCGCTTCTTGCACTTCTTCATAAACTGGGGCCGTCGGTATCTGGATATACTATCAAGGTCTCCAAGACGATTAAGTCGATGAAGAAGCTCATCAATCAGTACAGTGCTTCGCTTAAACAGACAGTTCCAATCCCAACGCGCATTTATTCTGTGTTGTTAGGCAGGATGGCAGAAGAGCTAAATTCGGTCGAGCCGTACTTCGATAACATCCTGGCACTCCTCCGTGACTACTGCAGTGACCCGGCGATTGGGTTAGCCGTAGAATTGCAGCGAGCAATCGGTCGCACGCCCGGCAAAATCAGCCCGCGCAATACGTACAAGGATGCTGTGACCTTCCCGGACTTGCTCCGCAGACACGGACTCGAGCAATTTTGGGCTGATAGGAGTTTTCGGCCAAACGGAAAGCAACTGAGCGCATTTCTAACACGGATTCAGCACATTGCCTCTCTAACCATCCAAGCATTTACTGGGATGCGAGGAGAGGAGGTCGACACTCTTCCTTACTTCTGCCTTGAAGAACAAAAGCGGTATGGCGACGACCGGGTTCACTATATTGTCAGAGGTAAGGTGACTAAGGACGGTGGGGATGCGCGCCCAGTTCAATGGATCACCAGCCGGAGCGGGCGTGCAGCAATCATTCTGGCGCAAAGGCTTGCATCCACCATTTACGATATCCTCGGCATAAAACTCACTCCAAAGAATACTGGGGTCGATTTTCACCTTTTTGTACGGGTGAGTTCGGTATTAATTCGTACTGTGGCTCCAAAACCTATCGAGCTTGACGTGTCATCCAATAAGGGCGTACGGGGTTTCCTCGGAATCCCGATTGAGGAAAGTGACATTATCGAACTGGAGTCGATCGATACCAGCCGGGCTTGGCGTCAGGAACCAACGTTTCAAGTAGGGCAGCCATGGCCCGTGCGAAGACATCAACTCCGCCGCTCGTTGGCACTTTATGCACAAAAGTCCGGGCTGGTGTCACTTCCGGCGCTGAAGAGACAACTACAGCACATCACCGAAGAAATGACACTTTACTATTGTGCAGGTTCGCCTTTCGCCAAAGACTTCATCGGTGAAGGGCATATCGAGAAACACTTCGGCCATGAATGGCAAGAAGTTCAGCCGGTGAGCATGGGCCTTTCCTACATCAAGAATGTATTGATGGATTTCGATGACAAATTCGGACCATTGGCTCTGTGGCTCCATCAACACGGAAGAGCAGACGGGACGGAAATACTAATTGACCGGGACATGACAATGAAGGCCATGAGGAAAGGGCAGTTGTCGTACAGGCCTACTCCGATCGGTGGTTGTTCCAAGACATCCAGATGCGAAACGCTGCCGATCTCAACACTGCATACCGAATGTATGGAAAGCCTGTGCAAACACATGTTCGGTAGCGTCGCTAAGGTCGAGCGACTGATCGATGCGAAGAGTGCGCAGGTGGACAAGTTAAAGTTGGCGGCGCCAATATCGTTCGAATATAAAGTGGAAAACGCCGAGTTGGAGGCGCTGCGAGCCGGGCTGGCACGGGGAAGAGAAGAAATCAGGAAAAGGAATTTGACCCATGAATGAAGATAACCTGGCCGAATACCGTACGGCTCTGAACAGGCTGAAGGACGGTCAACCGAAAAATGTTCCAAAAGGCACCAAGATAACCAAGGATGCAGTGTCGCTGGAAGCCGGTCGGGGTAAAGGGTCAATCAAAAAGTCGCGACCGGTATTTGCGCAACTCATTGCCGATATCGAAGCCGCAGCTGTAGAGCAAAGTCTTACAAAGCGCAGGGTGGAACAGCAGAGCGATCGCCTGAAGAGTGAGATAAAGGACCTACGCATACAGTTGGACGCAGCGTTGTCCCGTGAGATGTCATTGGTATACGAATTATTCGAGGTCAAGCATGCCCTTGCAAAAATCAACAACTCTAAAGTAATCCCTATCCGGGGCCGGAACTCCGCAACTGGCGACCCTAACGGGCGCGACTAAGAGCGCCTAACCAAATCTCTTGCTTGCTCCCCGAGCAACATCCTCGTACACTGAACCATTCCGACCGTGTCCAATCGGCCAGATTACTGACACCTGCATCTTCAGTGTTTCTAGAATGGAGCTTTAGTGCAAGAATTTGAATACGAGCACTCCCCTGAGAGGGCCTTTGAAGAAGCACGTCTTATAATTGCAACTACGTTAGGCGATGCTATCACCCACGAATTAAACGAACAACTCTCGCTACAGTCCGCACAAGGCATCGAGCCCGAGACTAATGGGATGTCAGTAACGGTGATGCGGATGGCTGCCAAACGAAGCACTGAGTGGGTAGCGGCTGCCGGCCACATGTTCGTTCTCAAGTTCTCCGTTGCAGCAATCAAGCCAAAAACGGAAGAAAGACCTACTGGTTCTGACATCGCAATTTTTTTCGAAGTCCTGCCACGTCAAAATATCTTCTCTCCTATCGTATCCAAGACGTTACTCATCCAGGCGAAGGTCGGAAAGATTTCCCTGGAAGGAGAAATTTCGGTGTCCGATCGAAATCTTCCAGGGCAACTCAGGCAAATTCAACGAGTTTCACCAAATGATGGCTTCTTACTCGTATACACATCAGAGGGGGCGTACTGCATAGGCATCTCCGAAGCTCTCAACAGCTTGAATGGTAATACTGTTCGCACAAAACGGTTCAGCCCTGCAGGATCCATGTTGTCTGAAGTGGTAATGTGCAATGCTGGAAATGAAAGATCTATATCCCCCGCGAGATTGAATCCTGCTCGGGACATTCAAGGTAACTTATTGATTGAGGACGCTGCACGAAAACTTGCTATCGCAGCGGGCACATTTCCTGTTGAGGAAGCGATTAGTGTCAGCATTACAGTAAGTAGTTAGAGATACTGTTACCTCATTCAATCTCTTCGCGGACTCAGACTATGTGCGCTTTGCGTTGCTCATTCAAACAGAAAACCACGACGGGGATGACCCGGCCGATGAACGGAAGATTGATCGGAAAACCTCTCCGTTATAGGGCGATTCCTAAAGCGTTAACGATGATCCATAGACCAGGAGACTGTTTTTGAGCGAATTTTACTTGCGTAGAAATGCGCTTTCTCATCCTCTGAGAGTCGACGCTACGCGCGAACAATTCGAGGATATCCGCTGCGCTGTCAACATTCAGGTTGAGGCGCTTTACATAGAGCAAAAGTACGATTTCGTCATGGAGAATTACCTCGAATTCGAGGAAAGTATTCTGCGGTGCGGTTTGAGTGACATGCTTCTCGGGGGGCGAGATCGAAAAGATTACAATGCTGACACTGCATTGTTCAATCGCCGAATAATGAACTTGCTAACCGCTTATAAGACCTATGACGATACATATCGTCAACATTTTAATCGCATTTTTCTTAAGGATCGAGATATTTTGCGCCAAGCGAAGCAGTCATTTTCTGAGGAGTATGACAGTAGAGTTGGATACTGGATGATACCAAAGATTAGAAACTATGTTCAGCATCAGGGTTTCCCGATGCACGGTTCTAGTTACGCATCTCGATGGATTGAAGATGAGCATGGGGTTGAAAGGAGTCGCCACACCGTTGACCTGTATATATCCCCTGAAGAATTGAGTGGAGGTAAATTTAACCTGGAAACTCGTGAGCGGCTTTGGGGGATGCGGGAGAAAGTGGATCTGAAATTTCTAATCAGAGATTTCATGGAGGGCTTCTCAGCCGCGCACACGCGGAATCGAGAGATTTTAGTTAATAGGCTGGAATGGGCGAATGACTACATCTCGAGTGTGATAGCGGATTTTCTTGTCGCCACCGGATACAAATCTTCGCATTTTCTAACTTTAGTCGGTCCTGAAGGTCGGGTCAGCGTTGCCCATTTGGCAAATGAGCAGCGGTTGTACCTGATTAAGAAAAACACTAAATTGATTAGGCTAACTGACCACTACATCTCAAACGAAGTTGAGAGCAAAGAGATTGAGTTTCCTAGAAAACCTGACGTCAGACGGTAACGCCCCGCAAAGAGCGGACACTTCAAGGGGGCGCCGGAGTGAAAGAAAGCGGCAAGAAGGCATCAGGTAGAAACAACAATACCCATCAATCAAGGAGTAAACAGCAGTGGCGCGATTAGGAATAGATATCAACACTGGGTTAGTGTATGAAGGCCGTACTGGACCTACGCATCCTGTATGGCCGACTCCGCCAGTCTGTAACGCGACCTTAATTGAAGTGCCAAGTGATTTGCAGAAGATCCCTCGAAGCTTTTCAAGTGATCCGTTCGGGTGGGTCTTTGTTGAAACATCTTTTGATTTTGGTTCGAGGGTACGGCGTGGCCAACTATACCAAAACTTCAGCAATACGAATCGGGAGATGGTTCAGGTAGAGGCCCATCCAGCACTTCATTCTGATCTGATCAAGGCTGCAAATAATGGCTGGCGACTTTCAAAGGAGCTGACGGTTTATATAGAAGCTACCGACTTACTGCTCCGACAGAACAGGGGCGTAGGTTTAAGAATGGTGCTGGGGCAGGCCGATGCTTGTTCCATTTGGAAAATTGTCCAGGTAGAACGCTCACTTGGCTCTGACGTGCTCCTCGTATTGCGAGCAGAGTCGGCACTTGGTGTGCTCCCGGAACTCGATCCAACTCGGATCGATCCGTCGAGTTTCGCCGCTGTCAAGTCAGCATACGATCGGGCTTTAGAAGCCGCTTATCGAGAGCTGCCAACGTCAGTTGTCGATCAGTGCCGAAACGCGGCCGTCGTATTTATTTCACGCTGGATGCAACAGCAGGATGGTTCGCAGTTACCGACAGAAAAGGATCTCGGTGCATGGGTTAAAGCAATACAAAACCGGTTCGGTGACAAGGAAATGGTCGCGCTTCGGTCAACTCTCGAGATCGTTGCGAGGCTGCATTCGAGAGGTAAAGATAACGAACGACACAAAATGTCGCTAAGAACTGTGGAAGAAGATGACGCGGGGCTCGCTGTTCAGGCACTAGGTTTCGTATTGCGTGAGCTTGGATGGGTAGCTTAAAGGCGCGCCGTGCTTCATGCGAAAGGTCCATAGTTCTCGGGCGGGCTCGTAAGCTGACCCTCGGTCGGATGCGTGAGTCTGCCAACCGGAGCAAACCATGTGCCCGTTGTCCAGATTTTCACGTGTAGCCGGACCGCATCCGTCGCAGCCCCTGCATGCGCAACGCATGTCCCGCGCTGTAGCTACCTGCTTTGCCTTGGCGCTCGGACTGGCAGACATGTCGCCGGCGGCGGCGCAGGAGAATGCCGCGGTCCCGGCCGGCACCAGCGCGGCTGACCTTGGTCTCCAGGACTTGCAAAGCGACCTGTCGCGCCAACAGCTCTTCAATGAAATTCGGCGGGCTGACGAGGCCACTGCGAACTCGGGTAGGGTCAACACCGCGACCCAGACCTTCAGCCTTGCCGGTCCATTCCGCTTCGAATCCGACGTCGATGTCGAGACCGAGGTCGCCGTCAGAGGGGTCATCCGGGAAACCATCACGCGCAAGCGTGCGCCGTCGGTATTCGGGGTCGACATCAGCCACCATAACGGTAGCAAGTTTCCGTTCAAGCAGCTCAAGAACAGGAAGATCGATTTCATCTACATGAAGGCGAGCCAGGGCGCCGGTTTCCTCGATCCCCGGTTTGCCAGCAACTGGCAGCGCGCCGGTGAGTTGCCTGCTGGCAGCCGGGTGCACCGCGGCGCCTACCATTTCCTTTCCAGCGGCGATCCGCGCATCGCACCGGAAGACTGGGGTCTGCAGCAGGCACAGACGTTCCTGAAAGTGATCAAGGCCAATGGCGGCTTGCGCGATACCGACATGCCGCCCGTGGTCGATCTGGAGTGGGACAAAGCCTCGGAGAGCGCACCGGACCGCTGGGCAGGTCGCACGAGCGCCGACATCGTCAAGGTGCTGCTGGCATTCACTACGACGGTCGAAACCGAGCTCGGGCGCAAGCCGATGATCTACACCGCCCAGTCGTGGTGGCACGAGCGTATGGGGAAAGAGGCTGACGGCACCAGCCTGGCAGCGTATCCGTTGTGGGTCGCCGATTATTCGCGGAGCTCGCGCGCGACGGAAGAGCCGCGTTCGATCGCTGGCGCCACATGGGTGCTCTGGCAGTTTACCGATGCGGCGAAGATGGTCATCGGCTTTGACGGAAAATTCGACGCCAACATCTACAAGGGTGACGCAGCGACTTTTCGCCGATCGCTTGGCGTGAAGGAGTTCTGATGTCACCCCGGAGCCTGCGCCCGCAGCATACGCTTGTGCTGCCGGCTCTGCTGGCCATGTGTGGCGCTTGCCTTGCGCCGCAAGTGCTTGCGCAGGACGAGGCTGATTTCGACGGGACCTGTCCGAACGGCGCGCAAGCGAAGGCGGCCAGGTTGTGCAGCTTCTTCGTTCATTTTGACAACGACAACAGCGAACCGCTCGATGCGCGCATTAGCGATGCGCTGGAGGTCAAGCCGGGTGAGACGCGCTCGATCGGCCTGGTCATTTCGATCGGCAACTACCCGAACGTGCCCGGCTTTGATGTCTCTGCCGCTGAGGTGGATGGCCAGCGCCTGGTCGACTTCCTTGTCAAACACCAGAAGTTCGATGAAGTCATTCATCTGAACAATGCCGACGCGACAGCAGAGAACATCGATTACTTCCTCGACGAGTACTTGCCGAGCCGGGGAGGGCAGTTTCACGGCAAGGCGCGGCTGGTCATCGCGTTCTCGGGACACGGGCGGTATGGCACGCGGGACGGCACGACGGATCGCCAGCCCGCCTTTTTGCTGAGCAAGGTCAGCGACGTGAATGGCTCGGCCCATGTCTACAAGATGGGCACCCTGACCACGGCCGTCAAAGTCCTGGCAGGGCGCTACTTTCATGTACTCACTCTGCTCAACGCCTGTCACGGAGCCGGGTTTTTCTCCGGCGGAGCCGCCGGCAATGCCGCCAACGTCTACGGGCCCGGCTCGCATGGGATCACGGCAGGCAGCCGCACCGACATTGTCCCCGCGCTCGATCCGGCCAGGGGTAGCCTCTTTTTTGACCTGATCATCGACGGCGTCATCCGCGGGAAAGCAGACCCGCACTACGCTGATTTTGCGGAAAGCGTCGGACTGGACGGCACGAGCCTGGGCCGGGAAACCGTGGCGCGGACAGCGGCGCTGGCTCTCTACCTGACGAGCGCCTACGACAAGATCCGGCGCCAGCGCAAGCGGAGCGATCCGGGTTTCCAGCTCAGTCCGCCTTACATGGGCGCCGTCCAGGAGCACGGCGACGCGCCTGGCGGCTTCTTTTTCCTGTCGGAGCGGGACCGTGGCACGACCCTGAGCGCGGCCGAACTCTATCTGCGTCAACCGGAAGGGGTGGCTGCGCCCCCGCCCGTCGCGGCCGAGCCTGTACCCGCGGTGGCCGCTCCCCCACCTGTCCCCTCCGAGTCCGCACCTACGGCCCCACCCACGTCCGCGCGCGACCCGGCCAGTGTTGCAAGTTGGGGGTACCAGCATTCCATCAGCGAGCGTGCCAGCAGCACGACGATCGCCGCCCTCGCATCCCGTACAGCGGAGGTGGAAAAGCTTCTTGTCGAGCTCCACGATGCCCCGCGCGCCCCGGTCACGATCCCGCCGGGGCCGGTCAGCAGCGTACCCGGTCGTCCAGACATCAAGATTTTCAAGGCGCCCAGGATCTATCCGGTCAAGGGCCAGAGCCACCTGGCACGCGGCAGCGGGACCGGCCAGCGTGTCCTCGACCGAGGTGCGCGGCCGCGGTTCGTCTATACGCGCGCACTGGGCTGGAGTGGGCCGGAACGCGGCTTCGCCGCACGCTGGCGCGAGGCGCAAGCGCGCGGTATCGATCGCGGCGCCTACATCACCTATGATTTCTGCCGCAGCCCGGCCGAACAACTGGCGCGGACGGCCGCCCTCGTTTCTGTCGAACCGGACGCCTTGCCGATCGGGATAGAGCTAGTGTATCCAGGTGTCGGCAACCGGCGTCAGCTCGGGTGCCTGGCGGAAGGGACACTGGCGACAGCCCGAACCAACATCCTCGCGTTTGCAGCGCTGTTGCAGGCACATTATGGGAAGGTTCCGCTGCTGTATGGAAATACGGAAAACCTGGCCACCTTCCTCGACGCGCGGGCGGAAACCTACATGGTCTGGCTCGGCAGCTATGGCACAAAAACGAGACGCCTTGCCGGGCGCAATCCCTGGACGCTCTGGCAGTACGCGAGTTCGGTCGGTCGCAAGGGGGGCGACCGGAAGACGGGCGAGGTCTTTTTCGGGACCGAGGAACAATATCTCCAGTTTAAGGAGGGCAAGACAAACGTGGCACTTTGGGCGGTACAGGACGGCTAAGGTGATAGGGCTGGGTCGCCGAAAGCAGCATAGGTCAGGTTGCGCCAGCGGCGTCCCGCCAGAATTGACCCCGTCCCAGAGGAAGATCCACTTTTGGCCGAAGATGGACGACCGCTTTTGATCCAGGCTGTGTAAAAACGCTCACCCCGGCGAATTTGCTGGCGAACTCGGCCATCCAAAACGGGCGCCACCGCATTTTCGAAGAGCCGGCAATGGTAAAGTGACACCTAAGAACGCGGCGATTGCGCGTTTTTACACAGCCTGGATCGGAAGCGGACGTATTGTAGCGTCCGCTCACGACCCACAACAGACATCATCGCAGCACAGGTGGACTACTCCTAAGCGGCTACTTGGCACTCACGATCTCGGCTGAATCCGACAATTGATCATTCCGTCCGGAGACATCACGAAGCTGCGGTTTTTCTGACAAAAACCGATTACTTGGCCTGCGCCAACGTACCGCGCAGGCCAATGGCAAGGCCGCGCAGCAGTTCGTCCTTCCCAGTAGCTTGAGCGCGCAACTCGTTTTCGCGAATGACGGCCGGCCACCGGTTCGACTTGTCGCCGGCGCTGTCCTTTCCCACCGCTTCGGTGCCGCCGGCGAGGCGGTAATCGTCGCGCGTAGCGTTGGCCACGCGGGCATACGTCTTGGTGTTGACCAGCGGTGCGCGTGCAGCGTGCTCCATGGCCTCGATGCTCAGTGAGCGATCGGTGAAATTTACGCGATCCTTGCTCAACACGGTGACGCCGTCGCGGAACTCCAAGTAGACCGGGTCGTCGCCCCGCCCACCCGCATCACGCTTTCGCTCGATGACAAGGCCTGCGACCGGGAACTGAGCGCCATTTTGATTCATGATGAAGGACGCCAGATAGCGGCCGCAGCCAGGACGATCGCCCAGTCCAACTGCATTGCAGGCATAGCCGATGCGGGCCTTTAAATTGTCGACCGAGGGATTCAGTAAATACACAAGTGCTCGCAGCGTCTTGCCGCCACTGGTCAGGCTGTAGATACAACGCCGCACATTGCGCCCTTCGTAACCTGGCCAGTTAACGACCGGCAGGGCGTCGCAGGAGGTAGACATATAACGCGCTTTCTCTAGCTTTTTAGCGAGCGTCAGGGCGGCGGCGCTTTCGGCCGCGTTATTGACCACAGTACTTGGCGGAGAAGCCGCGGCGCTACCCTCGACAACGACATAGCGATAAAGCGATCCATCCGCTGATTCGACTGGACCGGGACGCAGATAATTATTTGCGATGGAAAGCACCTTGTCCGGATAATCAGGAAAAGGGTTGTAGCCGGCGTCGGCAATGCCCTTGATCCAGCGCGCTACTGCATCCTTGGTCTTCATGCCGGTCGCCCGGTCAGTGTGGTACCGACGCGTGGCGTCGGCATAGCGGGTGTTAGACTTGAGGCGATTGGCGACAAACGCAAGAGAATCTTGGTGATTGCGGAACACGACGTAGCCGTTGTTGGGGTCCGATGCCGGCTGGCAGGCTAGCGTCCAGCTGCCCCGATTGCCCGCACCCGCAGCGGAGACGAACTTCCAGCCGAACAGGTTGTTTGCAAACACCGCCGTGCGGGTCCAGCCAAAACCGGATTCGAGGGCACTCATCGCTAGTAAACCCGCCGCAGTTGGTCCGCCATGTCTTTCCGCCTCCAGGGCGGTCGGGACCAGCTTATCGATAAAGTCCGTCCGCTCGGCACGGGTGGGATGACCGGGCTGGGCGTCGTAGCATCCCCAGTGCGGATCGTTCCCGTTGGCAGCGGCGGCCGAGTTTTTGCAGGTCGCCATCAGCCCAATCAGCCCCATGAGCACAGCTAGCGTCTTCATACAACCTCCCTCCCTCGGTTAGCATCAGGCTGCGAGTATTGGTCAACTTAGCAAAATCGGCGTCCTCATGCGCAAGTAGTGGCAGGCATGTGGCACAGTGCATAGACGTGCCCTTTCTGTCGCGACACTCGGTACGGCTGCACTTGATTCCTCGCTCGTCCAGTTATGTGACAATCAAGGCCGATCCGACATCAGATGCCGGTGTATCGTGGTCGTTTGTATGAATATGAATAGAATGAGGCCGCGCGGTAGTTCGGTCCTGTCTCTGCGATTGATGTCACCAAGGATCTCCGGCGTTTAATACTCCTATACTCGAGTTGTAGTAGTTGCTCGTCCAATGCGCGAATGGTGGGTAACGTCACAGAACGCCATTCCGTGTCATCGGCAAGGTTGCGAGGATCATCCTGAGCAACCCACTCCGGCATTCTTGGAGCTACAAGCCTGTCAAGTAGTACGAGCTGGGAATACGCTGTGTTGATGAGCCCAAGAAAATCGAGTGGCAAATTATGTGTGCGCCAAGCTTCTTCAGCCCCATACACATTGTCGCGGGTTCGCACGTGTGGCAGATGATAAACATTGGACGTGTCACTCCTCCATACTTGCAGTGTGCAATTGAGACTCGCTGACGCGATCGCAAGCCTCTCACCCATCTCGGCAAGGTGATCTTCTAGTATTTGGTTTTCTCGCTTCAACTTGTCGAGTTGATATAGGACAAACAAATAGCCAGCGGCCCAGTCGGCATCGCTTTCTAGGGCGCGCCTGTGTACGCTAGCGATTGCGGGCGGTTCCGGTCTAATCCATAGATGGCCTCGAAGCGCGTGCGCAGCCTCATGGAAGAATATCAACAGTAACGCATCGGCCGTGCTCGACGACGTATTTCGCTCGCTCAGATAGTCATTCAAGAGGGTGCCCACGGGATTGGTTCTGGGATGCCATCTTTCTGAGGCTGTGAATCCGGTAAGCCGCCCTTGCAACTCCATTTCGAGTAAAACCGGCCCCGATTTTTGCAAGTGGAGAAGACGGTTCGTGATGCCGGTCAGGACTGGCACACAACCTAATCTTACATAGATCGTCGCTGCACGGCCCTGGACAGACGCTACTGGACAGCATTGCGCGAAGACCCCTGGGCTGTCGTCCAACTTAAGTTCCAGTGTCAGATCCGACTTGCCGAACTCTTCATTCACCCATTGGAGTGCATCTTTAAGCGCGGTAACCGAGCACTCGGCGGCATGGATGACGAAATCCAGTGAGTCGATCGAATCGTCGGGTTTTTTATAGCGCAAGTAACCTTCGGCGTCGGCCGCGTATTCCGGCGACATCGGATTTATAGGCCCTAGACCAAAGCCGTCAGAAAGGATCCTAGATGTCGAAATATCGGGTTTGTTTTGATCCATTGTTCGGAGCCTCCCGCAGCGCCCACTAACCGTTGAGCTACGTGGAGATAGGGCGGCCAGCATATCTCCTATGTGCCCACGTGCTCGTCCTTCAATGGAACGCCTAATATTCGTCTGGCAAAGGTTTCCGCATCACGATCGCGCCTGGCAGCGCAAGCATGACGAGGCTTCACCCGCCACTCCAGTGTATTCATCAACGTCCGCTCTTGGCCCGATTGCAGACGTTCGGAATTGCTCCGTTTACGGTTTTGTTGCCCTTAGAACAAGCAGGAGGTTTTGTTAGGCGCTCTAAAAATACCGCGACGATCCTCGTATATCCGGCCTGGCGTTGTGATTGTTCGCCACACTTCTCTAAGTGGTAGAGCTCGTTCGGACAGGCACGCCCTATCCTAGTCTAGTCGGCCATCGGCACAGCCAGCCCTCTCTTAGTATCGAGCTTAGCCCTGCTTCACTTGCTCTTCCGTTAATTCGAGCAACCTAGTTGGCGACGTGCCTAAAGCGTGCGCGAGCTTAAACACGACGCGGATAGTGGGTTGATTCACGCCGCGTTCAATTAGGCTGACGAAATTGCGTTCCACTCCGGCGCTTAACGCGAGCTGCTCCTGCGACATCTTTGCCTCTTTGCGGACCAGCCGCAAAACCTTTCCAAACGCAATCCCTGGATCCAATAAAATCTCCCAACATATTGGGCGATATTGTCCGAGTGGCGCAACAGAGTCTTCACAATATATTGGTAATTTTGGTAGGATCTTCTCACTCGCACCTCGTGGCTCAGCGACGAATTATCGGAGGAACATTGCCAGCCACTACGGCATAGCTTTGTGAGGCAAACTGTTGACGATAGTAATTTCTGTTGGTTATCGATAGCCGCGATGGAGCGCTCAAATGGGAATGCCAAAATATTTACAAGGAAAATTTACAGAGTACTTGAGCAATACTTCGCCTTGGGAAAAACTTTTGTTTGCCCTTTGCGCCGGAGCCGATCACGGCCCGAAAGTTTTTGAAATCCTCAACGCAAATAAGAAGGATAAAAAGGCACCGCCCTACCAATACGTAATTTGGGGCTTTGTACGCGCTCGCTGGGCTGATATTGAATTGAGGCGTTATCGGAAAACTGAGAGCGACTCCATGAAACGTTCGACGGCGAAGCTTTATCTAGGGCTAGAATCATCGCCATCAGGAGGGTATGTGCCAGAATTTCGGTCGGTCACCGTGCCCCGGTATTTCCTTCCCAGGCTCGAGCAACTCAATTCAGAGCGCGAAAATAATGACAGACGCAATGCAGAACTTGTCAAGAAGGTCGCCTTACTGCGCAATAAGGTGTACGCCTCCAGATGTTTTCCGGCCCATCTGCGCACCATCATCTTCGAACGTGACGGATATCGTTGCCAAATCTGTCTGCGAGACAGAGAGACGTTGCTTCGGTTCGGACTCCATTTGGAAGTCGATCATATTCTTCCTTATATCGACGGGGGAAAAACTACCTACAGCAACGGCCGGACGCTATGCAGTGAATGCAATCGGGCAAAGCATCACGCCAAAGGCTATCTCAGCGCGATCGAATCTTTAGAGAGCAAACCCGGCCCTACCTAAGGGGCCACGCGATGCGGGCTCGACTTGTAATGCAAGGATTGCCTCATTGGCTGGCCTTGTCCTAAATACGGATGACGTGGCTGAGCGACGCCTGACCGCACTCGTGGTCTCTTCAGCTGTGCCTGAATCTCGCCGTTGTGTCCTCAAGGAGGAGGTGATTGCCGCGCTCCCCACCACCCGGCTCCCGGCCGCGCAAATGCGCGGCCGACTGCAGCTCTGGCTGCGTTCAGGCGGCATGTGCTTTTGTAGAGCACGTCGAGTATGAGCGCATGGTCGGGACCCCCCTGTGCCAATATAACTTGAGACACCTACCCGATTAATTTAGAGTACAGCGGTAGGTTCCCAACATGCATAACCGAAAGCATCAAATTAGCACGTCAGCAGCCCCCAGAAAACGCAGCCTCCCCATCGCCAGCCGAGACCTCACGCCCCGATCCCGAGGTGGTTGCAGTGGGCAAGCGACGCACGTTCTCCAAATCTGAAAAACTGCGCATTCTGGCCGCTGCCGACGCCTGCGTGGCGCCCGGCGAGATTGGTGCGCTGCTGCGTCAGGAAGGCATCTACTCGTCCCACCTGGCGACGTGGCGCAAGCAGCGGCAAGCCGCTGGCGAGACCGGTGCGCTGGCCCGCAAGCGCGGCCCGAAAGCCGATAGCGCCACTGCCCAGAACCGTCGCGTACTCGAGCTGGAAAAGCAGGTTGAACGACTGCAGGCAAAACTGGTCAAGGCAGACCTGATCATCGACGTCCAAAAAAAACTTTCCATTCTGCTGGGACTGAGCACAGGCGACACGCCGAGCGAGCCGAAGTGATCAGCGCCGCGATCACGCTGGCCGAGCAGGTGGGCGTAGCCGGCGCCTGCCGCGCATTGCGGTTGCCGCGCAGCGCACTGTATCGCGACCGCGCTGCCAGCCGTGTCTGCCCGCTGCCGTCTCCAACCGCAGCACCGGCCAGACGCCCGCCGCTGGCACTGTCCGAACTGGAGCGCCGCGTTGTACTCGACGTGCTCAACAGCCCGCGCTTTGCCAATTGCGCGCCAGCGGCAATTCACGCCCAGTTGCTCGACGAGGGACGGTACGTGGCATCGGTGCGCACCATGTACCGCCTGCTGCAAGGCTGTGCCGCTGTGCGTGAGCGCCGTGACCAGCTGCGTCACCCCGAGTACGCGAAGCCGGAACTGCTGGCCGTGGTGCCCAATCAAGTCTGGAGCTGGGACATTACCAAGTTGAAGGGGCCGGTCCGCGGCACGTGTTTCCAACTGTATGTCATCCTCGACATCTTCAGCCGCTACGTGGTCGGCTGGATGGTGGCCGAGCAGGAAACGGCCGAACTGGCCGAGCAACTTATTGCCGACACTGCAGCCAAGGAATGCATCTCGCCGGGCGCGCTGACCCTGCATGCCGACCGGGGCAGCAGCATGCGCTCCAAGCCGGTCGCCACGCTGCTGTCAGATCTGGGCATCGCCAAGTCGCACAGCAGGCCCTACGTCTCCGACGACAACCCGTACTCGGAGGCGCAGTTCAAGACGATGAAGTACCAACCAGGCTTTCCGGCACGCTTTGGCTCGCTGGCTGATGCGCGTGCTCACTGCGCCGCCTTCTTCACTTGGTACAACCAACAGCATCGCCATTCCGGCATCGGCATGATGACGCCGGAGAGTGTTCACACCGGTCGCGCTGCCGAAGTACGCCAGCAACGACAGGCCACGCTGGCAGAGGCCTATGCGCGCACGCCAGCTCGTTTCAAGAACCGCATGCCGCAGCCGCAAAAGCTGCCGACTGTGGCCTGGATCAACCCACCGCCGACGGAGAAAAAAGCTGCCTGAAACCCGAGATTCAGACTCTCACAGATTTACTCAGGTGTTTCAAATTCATTGACACGTTCCGGACTCTCATCGGGGGAGACGATTGCCCCTTCGTCGCCAATGCGCGACAATCCGATTTGCTCGCACTCGTTGCCCGCTGCCGCCGTTATTAGTCGAATCTATGGCGAGCTCCTTTCGTCGTAGATGCTCTGCCGGTCCCAGTGAAACCGCTGCTTGACCCGGCCGTATCCGTCCGTGTGAATGTTCGAGCCGGCCTTGCCGGCAACGAATACCGTAAGCGTCCCCGTCTGAGTAGCAGGCTCGCTGTTGTAGTTGCGCCCGGGACCGCAGGGGATGTCTTGAGGCATCTACCGTCCCACCGCTTACTGTTGCTCTAGACACCGAAGTGCTTGTTCACTGTCAGGGGTACTGCGGACGTGAAAAGAGACATCTCATCGCTGTTTTTTGCTCAAGATTCACCGAACATGCCACTTACCAGCGTTGTCGTAATTCGGGCTTCCGTCGTACTCAAACGCATTCCACATGACATCGAAGATGGGCCTCATGATAGTCCAGCTCTCGAATGCCTCTGGCGTTTCGAGCAGGACGTCCGGGAGCATCATCATTGTCTCGGGGTAGCGGTATCTATCGTGGTTGCTGAAAACTGAGTTCGATTGCATTTCATAGCCAGCGACATCTACGAACGAGAGGGTAATCACGTACGGCCCCGGCACCTCACGGCCATGCAATTGCTTAACAAGATCCTTCAACAATTGGTTCACGAGGTATTCGATACGGCCGCCAGCCAGAGCATGCTCCCCGCAATCAAACTGGCCAAATACGACAGCGGCCTCGGCGGCACCTGACCGGAAAACTTGGGTATAACTCTGACACCCTCCACGACGCGCGTCGCTAACGACAAAACCTTCCAGGTTGGGTTTGCTCGCGCGCGGACCGCCACTAAATATTGGAAAGTTCGTTCGCTCGAGCTTCGGTACGACTAGCTGATGCTGGGTGCGAGACGAAAGGCTCGCCACTGGCAGCACGTGGAGCACCATTTTGGCCCCCGGCTCCAAGGCAACCGGTACACGGCCCTGCTCGATGCGTAGCAGTCGGTCGACGACGAACGCACGAACCCGATCCACATGCTGGTCCGATACCAGGAATGCCTCACGTAGTTGGGTAACGTCCATGGGATACGTCGAAGCCGAGTTCCTGGCATAGAATTGGACATGGTTGCTGACTGATATTCGATGAGGCGCTAGCCAGCTGCGGCGTGTGCGCACGATCAAGACGCAGCTGTCGGCCTCTAGAGGTACCGTGTGCAGAACCACAGATGGGATCCGGGGGTCAACCGACGTCTGCAGCATCCCTTCCAGTCGCAACTTAACCTGATCAGCTTGAAACGTTGGAAAACCAGGCGCCGACATGGGCATGCCATCGCTGGCATCGATGCCGTAAATGAGGTCGCCGCCATCGGTGTTGGCCATGCCGGAAACGGCTTTGAGGAACTTCACCTTGTCGCCATCACCTGTCCCTGGTAGTTCGCGCTTGTACTCGATGGTTCTACCTTCGGGCACCTGATTGTCGATGAGACGAATGATGTCGTCTTTGGTGACTTGTTCGACCGGTTTCGAGATCATCCTGTTTCCTAAACGTCGTCTGCACGATATTTCGATTGTGCAATTTTATAGACTCCGATCAAAAACGTCGACAGGCGCGAACTGCGAGGCAGGTAGTGTGCCACGGCGGCAACGGGATGAGTGCAATGTGCGTCGCTCGTTTGTCGCATAACCACGCATACCGCCTAGCGAATATCACTCACGTTTGCCTGCGCAAGCGGCTTGATGCCCGACGAATCAACCACGCCGGCCGCGTTGGGGCGGCTAAATCCCCAGCAAGCTCCTCTATTGCTTCCCATTTGCTAAGGGTCGGCGATGGGCTTTCCCATTTCTCTGAAGCCCGGCATAATTACCGTCCGCTCTATTGCAAAACTTAAAGGAGGGTGAATGGAGGATAGAGAAATATACGAGTTGGCCGACGAGCTGTTGGGCACCCTTACGAGAGAACTCGGGAGCGGAATATACGCGCAGCTCGGAGGTGAGCTATCGATTAGATGGGATCCTCTACCCGTATTTGGGGCCTACGCGTCTTCGAGGGGGGCTATCGACGAACCGCCACAGCATTGCATTACTATCCATTATGCGTTTGTGCGTCAAATGTGGCGTGACGCAGAAAACTTTTGCCAGTTCCTCAACTCCATTCCCGCCGGATCCGGCGTCGACAAACTATACGATTTTTATGGTGATCGAGCCAAGCTTCCTTCGTGCTTCTCTGAGGAGGAACAGATAAGGAATCTGTTCGCCGCAGCATTGACTTGGGTCTATTTCCATGAGGTGGGCCATTTAATGCAGGAGCACGGATATATACGTGCTCTACATGGGTTAAACCATAGTCAGCAGTCGAGCGACGTCCATGAGTTCGACGCATCGGGAAAGGAGCCTCTCTCTGGGCGTGCCGCAGTCGTGTCTCACGTAACTGAGCTGGCGGCGGATTTTGAAGCCACTTATTTCTACGTGACCGAGCTGATACGCCACATCATGGACCCTGAATTCGTTAGCGCTGAAAAAAGGGCAGAGGTGTTTAGCGGGCTTGTGTATCTCATGATATGCGCGCTGTCTATCGTGTTTTACCGCTTTAATGGCTCGGTTCCCCCCGTTCTGTCGACTACCCCGCAAGGCTCTCATCCTGATCCGCTTACCCGTTTAGAGATTAACGTTCCTCATATCTTTGAGACGCTGGATATTCCGGCACTGCGACAGCATATTGGTCATACCCTTGATCGACGCGATCTTGTTCATCTTTCAGGGAAGGCTGGGCTGTCGGTCGCTTTATATTGGTCAATGACCAAGACAGTAGAAAAACGTTTTGACGATCGATTTTTGATCAGGGGAATTCTCAGCAGGCCGGAAGTCCTGCAATATTTGCAGCCTATCGCGGAAAGTTGGGACGAAATTCTCCCGGAGATTAAGACGATTAGGCGCTTTGGCCATTCCTTAGGCCTGTTGACCTTCGCGAAGCAATTTAGAGAGCGAATAGATAAAGTGATTCCTTGGGGAGAGGGGCCTGAAGCAAATCCAACTTGGAACGCCTGACAAAACCTCTACTTGCTCCGGTAGCAGCAACCTCGTACACTGAGCCGACGTCCGACCTCGGGCGAGAGCGTTGTTACATTGCTGTGAACACTCGGTGAAAAATTAATCCACGTAGATCAGCACCTTTGACTTCTAAGTTAAGTGAAACTGTTGCAACTAAAAAGGAAAATTATGGAAGAGAAGGACATATTGCTCTCGTTCAGAAGTGAGGGGGAGTCGTGGTTTACATCGATTCATGTTACCGAAGAGGAAGCATTAAAACTCCTGAATTTATCAAAATATTCGCGAGCTGTCGTCGAAATTCCGAGTGTCCGTGGGTATGCGAAGGTCAATGAGTTGTTTCTTGAAATTTATTATCAGGATGGGGAAACTCAAAACATAATCTCTTCCCCGTTATCAGATGCCCATGCTGTGATAAATGCTGCAATAGAGAAAGCTGGCGAAATTCGACGGTCTGATGCTGCGCATTCTCGCATTTGGGATTGGGTCAATGAACGGCATGATAGTACACGCGTGTTGACTCTGCCAAAAGGTGAGCAGATTACGGCACTACTTCTTAACCATGATGATGAATACCTTGCTATTCAACTCGATGACGGCTCTACTGCCATCGCTCAAGTATCAAATGAAGATGAAACCCCGTGTCCTGGTTCACAAATAATGATAGCGGCAAACGAAACAGGTGAACTTTTTGTAAGCAAAATTTAGCGATTTACTTTCGGACCTCGTCGAGTAACCCGCTTGCGGGTAGCTTATATACACTGACGAATTCAACCTACGACTGTCGGTTACCTCGACCCATTGCGTCCTTCTGGAGAAAAGGAACAAATGAGCAAGAAGCCTGCTCGAAATGATCCCTGCCCGTGCGGTAGCGGCCGTAAATTCAAGAAATGCCATGGGTCGATAGGCGCTCTCGACACGCTACGAGAGCTCAATAGTCCACGAATGCATCAGGAACTACAGACGATGATCGCCCGTCATGAAGCTCGAGAGTTCCAACGACGTGAGCAGCAGGGGCTTGGCAAGCCGATCATCTCCACGCAGTTTCAGGATCACAGAATCGTTGCCGTGGGCCGTACAATCCATTTCTCGAAGAAGTGGAATACGTTTCATGATTTTCTGGGCGACTACCCGAAGATAGTCCTCGGGAAGGACTGGTGGATGTCCGAGGTCGGTAAGCCCCCTGAAGAGCGACATCGAATTCTTACTTGGGCGTTCCGCACTTATGAACATCAAAAAGCTTACATCGATCGGAAGGGGCTAGGTGTCAGTCAGCCGACGACGGGAGCCATAGCATCCTATGTCCGCTTTGCATATGATCTTTACAGCCTGAAGCACGCCGTTGAGGTTGAGAAGCTGTTGATCGACCGAATCAAATGTCCCAACAATTTCCCCGGCGCTCTGTACGAGGTGCGTGTCGCGGCCGCCTTACTTCGCGCAGGATTCGACCTGCAGCTTCAGGATGAGACTGATAGGCGCACGACCCATGTCGAGTTCATCGCTACGCATGTCGCCTCAGGTGCAACCTACACAGTCGAGGCCAAACGGCGAGAAGGCGCGCGGATGAAGATCAACAGACAGATGCATCGCGCCCTTAGCAAACATTCAGACCATCCCCGAATTGTTTTCATTGACACAAACGACGGTCGTCTGGAAGTGGGCAGAGATAATCGCAATCCGATTGCACTCGTCGAGGCTGAAAACCAGCTCAAGATGTACGAGCGAGACCCAATTGCGAAAACCCTGCCGCCGGCATATGTCATAGCCACGTATGATCCTGCGGAGCACCATCTTGATGCTATTGACCTGCCTTTCGGAATGCTGCTGTGGGGCTTCCACGTTGGCGACCTGAAACCAGGGCTCAGGACCTTGCCACAACAGGTTGAAACGAGGCGCCGGCATGCGCCAATCTTTGCTCTGCTGGAATCTATACAGAAGTACCGGCAAATTCCTGTCACATTCGACGGAGAGGCTGAGGCTTTTTTGGGCAAATCTTCAGAGGGACGGCTACGGGTAGGCCAGCGCCTGAAGGTCCCGAGGCCTGATGGAACGGAGATCGAAGCGACGTTAGAGAGCGGTGTCGTAGTGCCTGAGTGGAAAGCAGCTTCATGTGTGATCGCCAGCGACGATCAGCAACGGTTCATCGTCCAGATTCCGTTGACGGATGAGGAACTACGAGCCCATGCACAGCACCCTTCAACCTTCTTTGGTGTCATTGACCGCAATGCCGGCCGCTTGGGACTGAGGACTAGCTTGGATTTATTTAACTTTCTCTGGGAAACCTACTCGAAGAGCCCACGAGAGAAGCTAATTGAGTTCATGGAACATGCTCCCGACTTTGAACGGCTGAAAGAGATGACTCAGGAGGATTTAGCCACCGAATACTGCACACGGATGGCTAACTCAATCATGCAAAGCGAACGGGAAATTCAGGCTCGGTCGCCTTAACCCCCTCCTTGCCCTCCATGCTAACGATGCTCTCCTGCTTGCTCATTTTCAAGGAAACGCCGCATGGCTTCGAATGCTCGACGTTCAGCGTCTTGAGCACTTGTCACTTGAGATGGCACGGGGAGCGGTCGAAAGCTTAAGAAAACCTGCTCAACTTCCCGCCTGGCAGCAAGCCAATCCTGAAGTAGTGGCTGCCACTGCCGATCCCAGTATGTAAAGGGACGAGCGTCAGAGATCGACACCTTGCTCAGTGCGTGATGCATGACTGCTCCCGCAGCACGTTTTGGATCGTCCCAACGAACGGGGACGATCCAACCAGCATCTCGAACACCGCCAACAGCTATGGGGTCTGGCCCCACCATCGCAGTGGGCGCACCATTGACGATACCAAATCCGAATATCTTGTGATCAACTCGGTCGCCCTCATCAAATGGGCAAGCAGTTCTACTCATCGAATAATTTCCTTGTACGTTTACTTGAACCCGTGAGTAGAAGCATCTTACCTCAAAGCCATAAATAGGGCCGAGCGAAGTCGATCGATTTAACAGCCTTTTTCAAGCCTTATTAAGGGAATTCCCTTGGGCTTAGGCATACAAGAGTCCTTACTTGGCACGGAACGGGCCCTCAAAAACGGTGCCTGTTGCTCAGTTGCGTCTGGATCGTCACCCTATAGATCGCGGCAGCCTTCGCCCGCTTAATTAGGTGTTGCCGAGTAGCCATGATGCTCCAGAGCTGTCGATCTATGTTTTAATAACAACAATGAAGAGCAAACACATTGAACGAAAGCTCTGGTACGAGGACAATGGCAGGGTTACCACGACCGAAGCCGACGCCCTCCAACGTTCAGAACCGCTGATCGTTCTCGGTGAAGCGGGAATGGGCAAGACTTCACTTCTCCGCTGGATTGCTCGTTCTCCGGGCTATGTGCTGTGTAGTGGTCAAGTTATTTCGGACACGACGATAGGTTCTTTCGCTGCCATTATGCGTTCATAGACGCTGGGCGGCAGGTTGCCCAATACTGAGTGCAGGCGCTCGCAGTTGTAAAAGCCGGCGATGTAGTTGGCCACATCAAGCCTGGCTTCCGCGTGGTTCGCGTAATTTCGCTGCCAGACACGCTCCATCTTCAGGTTCAGGAAGAAGCGTTCGGCGACCGCGTTATCCCAGCAGTTGCCTTTGCGGCTCATGCTGCAGACGAAGCCGTGTTCGGAGAGCAGGGCCTGATACTGGTCACTCGCATACTGACTGCCGCGATCGGAATGAACGACCAGTCCGGCCGCTGGGCGGCGTGCCTGGATTGCCATGCGCAAGGCATCGCAGACTAGGGTGGCCGGCATGCTCGGCGCCATTGCCCAGCCCACGACTCTGCGCGAGAACAGGTCAAGCACGACAGCCAGATACAGCCAGCCGGCGCCAGTCCGGATGTACGTGATATCCGAGGCATAAGCCAGATTAGGCGCTGCCGGGTTGAACTGACGGGCAAGCACATTCGGCGCAACCGGCAAGGCATGCTTGCTGTCGGTCGTGTGTACGAACTTGCGTTTCCATACAGGTTTCAGGCCGGCTTGGCGCATTAAGCTGCGCACCTTGTAACGACCGATCTGAAGACCGCTGTTGGTCAGCGCCGTGACCAATCGACGGCTGCCGTAGCTCTGACCGCTGCTCGCGAATGCGGCACGCAGATGCACGCGCGCTTTGCAAAAATCCGGCTTAGCAGCACGGTGCCTGGCTTCGTAAAATCCGGCGCGGCTCACGCCCAGAAGACGACAGGTTTGTGCGACAGGTACGGCCTTCGTTTGCAGCTCGTCGATGAGTTGGTAGCTCACTTGAGCTCGCGGGCAAAGAAGGCCGATGCCTTTTTTAAGACGTCGACATCACTACGAAGCTGGCGGTTTTCCTGCTCCAACTGGCGAATACGCTGCTGCTCGGCCGTCAACGGTTTACCGATGCCTGGCTGGCCTTGCTGCTCGGCCTCGTACTGCTCAATCCAACGACGGATCGCGGTCACCCCGATATCCATTGTCTGGCTGACGTGCGAGATGCTGAGTCCTTGTTCTGTGATCATACGGACGACCTCGAGCTTGAAGCTGGGGTCAAAATTGCGGCGCTGCCTGGTCATGTAAACTCCTTCGAAGGTGAACTATCCACCTATCGAGGTGTCCGGAGACATTAGACCACTACACTGTGCACAGCCCGAAGTCTCATCACTCATCCGGACCCGCGACAACTCCTAGGTTCGTTCCGAGTTCTGGTAATCGATGCGATTGATGAGGTTAGTGCCCATAAGCAGGGGGATGCTGTCGATTTGGTGCTTGGCCGACTTGCTGAGCTTGGGGTTCCGCGTTTCATCTTGTCCTGCCGGGTGGCGGACTGGCGCAGTGCTACGGCAGTTGAAGGCATCCGCGGACAGTACGGATGCAATCCTCTGGAGATGCATCTTGTTCCTTTCGACGAGGATGACTCCGTGGACTTCCTTAGCAGTCTCGTTGGTTCAGCTAAGGCGCGGGATGTCGTCGCCCACTTCAACTCTCGGAACCTGCACGGCATGCTCGGTAACCCGCAAACACTCGAGCTGCTGGCGAAGGTTTGCAACAACGGCCCCCTTCCTGAATCCAATAGTGCGCTCCTTGAGAGGTCGATCGACGTGTTGCGTGTCGAGCATAACGAACGAAAGGCCGACCCGCAGCTGGCTAAAGAGATTGCGCTTGCAGCAGCGGGGGCCGCAAGCGCCGCCTTGATTCTCAGCGGCAGTGACGTCATCAGCCGTAAAGCGACGGCACATGTCGGTCCTGACGAGCTTTCCCTTGCTGACGTGTGTCTCCTGCCCGGGGGGGAAGAAGTCGACGTGATGCTCCGTACCCGACTGTTTACGGCGGACGGCACAGAACGATTTCGTTACTGGCACCGGCGAATTGGTGAATACCTTGGAGCTCGCTGGCTGGCCAAGGCGGCGATTACGCCCCGCAAACGCAGGCGGGTGCTTTCGATGTTCCATGCTGGAGGCCTAGTCCCGGCGAGCCTTCGTGGCATCCATGCCTGGCTCGCACTCGATCCAGCTTTCGCCCCAGCCGTCATCGACACTGATCCTATGGGCCTGATCGAGTATGGCGATCCCAGCACTCTGCTTCCCGCCCACATCGCAAGGCTGTTGAAAGCACTGGAGCGTGTTGCAGCATCCGACCCGGGCTTGCTCTGGAATCGGGGGGATATCTCGCTCGGCGGTATCGCGCAACCTGCGATGCTCGATGACCTGCGTAGGCTGATCACTTCAGAAGGCACCGCCTTCGGCCTGCGCATGCTCGTTCTCCGAGCACTAGAGGATGCGCCAACAGCCGCTCAACTCGTCAACGAACTTCGTGACCTCGTACTCGACGCTAACATGGCCTTTGCGTGCCGAAAGGCCGCAGGCCAAGCGCTTGTGCCACTCGTGGCCGCCGATGACTGGCCCCAGGTGATGACTCGGCTGCTGGACAAGGGCGACGATCTGTCCGTACGCCTAGCAATTGAGCTAATGGACGACATCGACTATCGACATTTCAGTGACGAGCTGATCGTCGACTTAGCGGTTTCATATGTGACGAAAGAAAGCCAGACGGTCGGAGTGCTCTACGTGTTGGAACATCGGCTTCCCGACGATCGGCTGGACGGCGTTCTCGACAAACTCGCTGCCAAAGTGTCCGCACTCGGCGAGCCGCTTGAACATCGAGATGGCCATGAGCTGGGAGACTTTGCCTATCACTTGCTGTCACGGCGCATCTCTGGCGCGCCGGCGTCGGCCGACCGGCTGTGGTTCTGGCTCCAGCATTTTGACGAAAATGGTGGCTATAGACGCGACACACAGGCCACGCTTGCGAAGCACCTACAGGAAAATCAAGAGTTGCGACGTGCGATACAAAAGCTCGTGATCGTGGATCTCCCAGGAGAAGCGACGCCATGGGAGCGGTTCTGTCGCATGACCGATCGGTCGAACGGCCTGGCGCCAACCCCGGAAGACGTGATTGTCTTGCTACAGGCACTCGACCACACATCCGAGGATGACATGCGCTGGCAGGATGTCGTGCAGATGGCGCGGCATGATGGCGAGATCGGCGCAGCAGTGCGAAGTGAAGCGCTCCCGTTCGCAGAGCATCGGCCAGACCTTCTGCAATGGCTAATGCGACTTGCGGAGCCCCCGAGCTGGAAACGCGAGGACGACCTGCGCACAGAGCGTCACAGGGCGAAATTCCTTGCCCAACGTACGAAAATGCGGGCTCATTACGGAGAGCATATCGCGCGTGTGCGCACTGCAGACTACGGAGCGCTCATCGGCCCAGCCAAGGCCTATCTCGGCTTGTTCCATGACATCAACGAAGAGAACCTGCCGTCGCATGAGCGCATTGCCGACTGGCTTGGAGCCGACATTGCTGCCGCTGCCTTCTCCGGTTTCGAAGCCTACCTGGTCGATGGACCGAGCACGCCGACGGCAGACGAACTGGCCGCCAGCTTCGCGCAGTCTCGGTGGAGGGATTCCGTCCTCATCATTGTCGTCGCGCTCGCCGAGCGCGTGCGACGGGGCGCAGGACTGGCAGACGTTAGCGACGACCGGCTGCTCGCGGCCCTCTTCGAGTTGAGGCGCATCAGCTACGAGCACGACGCGACGATTGACACCCTGGAAGAGGCCGTGGAAACGGAAGTGAAAGCACGGGGACTCTGGCCGAGCGCAATGCGCAGGTACCATGAGCCTCAGTTGGAGGCCCGGTTAACGCACATATCAGGCCTCTATTCCCTGATGCGGGGCCAGGATGTCGATTTTGCGAATCAACTCGCGGCCGAGTGGCTCACGCGCTTTCCTCGCATCGCTGCCGAGGTGGAAGAAGAACTTGTCGACCGGCTTATACGGTCCAATCGTTATGAGGAGCTCCGTGCGCTCCTGCCTAAGAGGCGCGACCTGGACGACGAACGACGCCGGCGCAATTGGCTGTCGATCGGTCTGATCGTCGAGTTTAACGAAACCGCTGCAGAGCTGACCGGACGCCCCCTCCCACCTGAACTAATCTGGCACGTCCGTGATCGTTCGGGTGGGGAAAGACCGTCCGGTCCTTTTCAGGCGAATCAACTCGAATGGCTGATCACGAAATTCCGCACGCTTTGGCCGGTCGCGCATCGGCCTGCCGGCGGAACGTGGGGCGACACAAGTCCGTGGGACGCCAGCGACTATGTCACTTCGCTGATCAAGAGACTTGGCAATGATCCGAGCGCAACTGCGGCCCAGGCCATCCGGCGGCTTCGCGACGCACCGCCGGATGGCTACCTCGACACGATCAAGATGGTCGCTGCGGAGCAAGCGCGGCTGCGCGTCGAGACGTCATACTCGCCACCAACACTCGAAGCGATCGCCGCGATCACGCGTGATGTGGTGCCTGTCACGATGCCTGACTTGCAGAAATTCATGTTGGAAGAGCTCGATGTTGTGCAACGCATGGTATTCAGTGACGACGTTGAGTCCTGGCGTGGCTTCTATGATGACCGACACATTCCCCACAACGAGGAATGGTGCCGCGACCACCTATTGTTGCTGTTACGCCAAACGTGCCGCGATGTCACGCTGACGCCAGAGGTCCACGTTGGCGGCGATAAGGAAGTGGACATTGGGTGCGCGGTCGGTAATCTGAGAATGCCGATCGAAATCAAGTGCCAATGGCATCGCGACCTGTGGCACGCGGCCGACTCTCAACTCGACAAATTGTATTCGCAAGACTGGAGTGCTGAGGGGCGTGGCATCTACTTGGTACTCTGGTTTGGTCATCAGGACAAACCGTCCAAACGGCTGCGAACACGCGGTCGAGAACGCACGATACCAACCAGCCCCCAAGACCTTCAGCAGATGCTGACATCCTCCAGCCAGGCGGCATTGGATGGTCGAGTTGAGATCATGGTGATGGACCTGAGTCGCAGCCAACCGTCCAGCTAAAGATCCGAGCAACCTGTCGCAAGCAATTGAGGGTTCAAAGTTGAGCGATGGGTCGTACTAGCACTACACCGAAAAATGGACAGGCGTCTACACTTGCGTCCATTTTTTTATGTATGAACATGGACAAGTAAAATTGGAGTTGAGCGGTAGTTTCCCTATGAAAGGGCCTGTCCATTTTCGTGTAGTTTGCACATGCAACGCACATCCTGTCCGACCTGGAGCGGGTGGCGCTGGATCTCGCCTTTTTGAAGGACGGCAGGATCGCGCTGCAGGGCCGCCTCGACGAACTGCTCGAAGGTGCGCGCCGCGTGGTGGGGCCGGCGGCGCTCCTCGACGGCAGGCAGCTGGCCGGCGAGCTGCGGCGCCAGCGCACGCCGGATGGCAGCGTCAGCGTGATTACGCACGGCGGCGCCGGCCTGGCGCAGCTGGGCAAGGAAAGCGGCGTGCGCGTCGAGGCGCTCAGCCTGGAAGACCTGTTCATCGAGGTGACGCAATGAGCGCCGCCCTGAAGGGGCCCGGGGCCGATTACTGGCTGCTGTGGCGCATGGCGCTCAGCACGCGCCACCCGCGGGCCAGCGCCATCGTGCTGGGGCTGACCGGCGTCGCCACGGTGGTGGTCGCCTTGCTGGTCCAGCTGAAGAATGCTGACCCGCTGCTGACCGCCAGCGTCGCGCTGCGGATCGCCCTCGGCGGCATGATGATGGGATGGATGCTGTATTTCGTGCCTGGCGCGGTGAAGCTGAATTCGCCTTTCACGGCGCGCCTGGTGCCGCGCCTGCGCCGCCGCCTGATCGAGCTGACGGCGCTGGTCTGGCTGGTCGCCATCATGTCGAGCGCCCTGATGGCGCAAGGCACGAAGCTGTCGCCGGCGCTGCTCTTCCTCGGTACCGGCACCTGGCTCGCCGCCTATGGCCTGGGCCAGAGCGGCAACCGCGCGGGGGCCTGGGTGCAGTTCGCGGCATGGACCTGCATCGTCTTCAACCAGCATCTGCCGGCGGGGCTGATCGACCAGCTGAAGGGCGGCACCGGCTTCTCCGTGGCC
>Ga0265798_10002241_pt1 | contig 28731 bp, 32 predicted proteins | sample P3T30metagenome_FD_192430 | JGI IMG/M metagenome (GOLD analysis project Ga0265798, IMG submission 192430) | Plant litter microbial communities from East Loma Ridge, Irvine, California - P3 T30 | ecosystem: Environmental > Terrestrial > Plant litter > Unclassified | place: USA: California...
CATTGTCCGCGCCCCACGACAGCTTCAGCAGCATAAGAAGGCCTACGGAATCGCAACTAGACGCCTTTGAGGGTCAGGGAGATTACACGGGAAGCTACACCAAACGTCTTACAATCGCACGATCCCGGTTCTCGGCGTACCACCAACGAACCTACAACTGGCCTCTGGAGCGTTTTAGTCATGCACAAGTCTAGGCGGAGAACAAGCGCTCGGTGAACATTGGTAGCGCTTCACTGTGATATTGGAACCTCCTTGTGGGCCATACATACAACAGTCATATCGCAATGAGCGGCAAAGGCTGGTGGAACAGCGCCATATCCGGCCTGGAGTCACGACTGGACACGATATTGGCCGAAGATGCGCAAGGGAACAAGATACAGCCAGGAAGTGCTTCGACCAAGCAAGATGCGCCTGAAAAGGCTGTGCCGGACAAGAAGCTGGCGGTCGAGCCGGGTGGGTAGCAAGTGCAGAGGCGATGGAGGAACAGGTAAAGGCTGACCACATTGCAGCGTCGCGCAATTCTTCCCGCAGCCGACCGAACTCGCGACTACAGGACCGACTCGCAAAGGCCGTCAACAAAGATTCGAGAGCGTCTTCGGACATGGGATCTCGGCCAGAGAGCCCCGCGCTGCAGGCTACGAATACGACTGCGGGGGCTGATAGTTTGAGGGCGAGCTTAGACTTGAGAACACCAGAGCAAGGTGATGAAGCATCGCCGGCTGCACAGGACGATGAGGCTGGAAAGGCAGAAGAGAAGGAAGTTGCCGCTCCACCACGAGCGTCTATGGACGCGACCGCACCGATGAAGTCACCGCCAACGGCATCTGCGCCTGCAGCAAATCCCTCAACACAACAATCAAATTCAACACCGAAACCCCTCATGCCAGTACCATCTATCGTCACTCCGCAGAATGTTTCGCCCCGTCAGTCTCTCGACAGCGACTTGTCACGGCCCTCGATCGATGCTTCTGCTTCTACAGAAGATGTAGCAGAGCCGACCACGCGAGATCCTGATGAGCTTGTGACTGAGCTGGCGGCACTACAAGAGGCGCATGAAGAGACGGTTCGCAACCACCGCGACGAGCTCAATGCACATCTCGAGCGTATAGATGCGCTGCAGTCGAAGCTCACATACCTCGCTCAGCAAGTCTCAACGTCCGCCAAAGCTGTCGTATCCGATGCAGAGACCTCGCCCGCGGATAAGAAACTGGCAGAAAAGGATGAGCAGATTGCAGCGCTCATGCAGGAAGGTCAACGGCTTTCGAAGACTGAAATGAAGCACTTGACTACAGTTAAGCAACTCCGTGCTAAGGCGCTGGATCACAACAAGGAGATCACCACGCTGAAGCAACGTTTGTCCAAGGCCGAGAAGAGCATAACCGAGCAGTCCGAGCGGGCAAATCGTGCTGAGACCGCAGAGAGGGCTGCGCAGGACAAGCTCAAGATTGTCGGCAAGATCGAGAAGGATATTGAGCTCATCAAGGCGGAGCGCGAGGAAGCTGGCATGACCATCAATGAGCTGAGGAAGCAGCTGAACGACGCGCTTTCGCGAGCTGAGAGTGCCGAAAAGAAAGTGCAAGCTGGCGCCCTGGAAGCCGAAAAGAGAGCCACCGCATCACTGAAGGAAGACATCGAGAATCTGCAAATCGAGAAGAAGCTAGCTGAAGACCGTGCGAAGCGAGAGCTACAGACTTCGAAAGACGAAGCGAAGAATCAGCAGGAGAAAGCAAAGGTCACGGAGCTGGAATTGCGTGGCGAGCTTGCAGTAAGTCTCGATTGCGCTTGCTCAAACGAACGGAATACTGACGTGATGACCAGAACCTCGAATCTAAGCTGGAACTGCTCCGCAGCCGCACAGAAGAAGCCACCTCCTCAGCAACCGGCGACTCCCAAGCAAAGCTCCTCCGACAGATCGAAACCCTGCAGACCCAGTACTCACTCGCATCAGAGAACTGGCAAGGCATCGAAACCAGCCTCACCTCCCGTGTCGCAGCCCTCGAAAAAGACCGGGACGAAACAGCAAAGCGTGAGTCCGATGTAAGACGGAAAGCACGAGACGTCAACTCCAAAGCACGGCGGCTCGAAGACGAGCTTGAAACTATTAATGAGCGAGCACGCACATTTGAGCACGACCTTACTGAGCAGCGCGCAGCTGCACAGAAACTGCAAGCTCGACTGGCGCAAGCTGAGACAGCAGCCCAGGATGCAAGATCAGACCTGGAGCGCGAGAAGAAACTATGGGACTCACGCCTAGAAGAAGAGAAGACGAAATGGCGCCTCGAAACACAAACACCACTCATGTCCCCCTCCCTCAACCCGTCACACCTCCGCGCAGACTCACCCTCCGATTCCCGACGCCGCCATTCCCCTGATCCACTAGGCATCTACACCCGCAAATCCATCCCCCGCTCCGCAACAGACACCCACATGCCCCTCTCCCCCATGGACCGCATGTTCGCCGACCGCCCCCCCAGTTCCCGCCAGCGCTCCATCGCCAACAAAACCCGCACGCCGCCCCAGCGCCAAGCCTCATCCGCCAGCCTCAACGGCCCCGACACGCCATCCATCCACACAATCGACTACGACGAACCATCCTTTGAAAACACGTCCCCCCAGCGCACCATCAACGACATGATATCCGTCTCCACCACCGCCGCGGGCCCCAGCGTCCAACTCGTCGAACGCATGAGCGCCGCGGTGCGCCGCCTCGAGAGCGAAAAAGCAAATACCAAAGACGAACTCGCGCGCCTCATTGCGCAGCGCGACGAGGCGCGCGAAGAAGTCGTGCTTCTTATGAAGGAAGTAGAGGAGACAAGGCGTTTGAACGGTAAGGTTGGGGAATTGGAAAAGGGGCTGAGGGATGTGGAGGGCAGGTATGAGAGTGCGTTGGAGTTGTTGGGGGAGAAGACGGAGCGCGTGGAGGAGTTGGAGGGGGATGTACAGGATTTGAAGAATATTTATAGGGAGTTGGTGGGGACTATGAAATGAAGTGAGATGAGATGGATGTCGTGAGTAGGGGTAGGAAGACTAGGGGTGTGTATTTAGCACGGGAAACGGCTCTGACATTTGAAAAAAACGGAAGGAAGATTGATGGATTGTTGTATCTTGTTATGTGATTACACGCACCTCACCTGCTGGATACTACACAACACTTACTCGCTCGGCATCCTTCCAACACACTCATGTCCCATGCTCACAAACGCCATCCCATACCTGCCTTCCTTTATATGCCAAGATAGTACTTCCCCCTCTCATACGCATAAAAGCTCACCGCAACCATCGGCACAACCTTGACGTATCCAATCGTCAATCCCACGAAAAATCCCCTCCACCCACGTTCAAGATATATCCGCCTCGCGACCTCGGATATGCCCAATTTATGTCCATCGCCCACCACGCCGCCGACTTGCATCCGCCGCCGAATGACTTCGAGTGGGTATGAAACTGTTTGCGAGACGAAGCCTGCTATGCCGCCGGTGCTGAGCTCGGCCCAGTAGCGGAGTTGAGCGGGCTTGGATGACGATGTAGATGATTCGGCGCGAGATGTGTGAGGCAACGTAGTATACGCCGATATAGCCGGATGCCGCATGAGATCCGACATAGTGTCGTGCGCGAGAAACGACGCGCCCGCATACGGAATCATACCCAGCAGCGTAGGCGTAAACCCCCTGAAGAAATTCGGCAGCCCCGATCGCGGCGTGACTTTATCAACAGTTTTAAGCAGCGCATTAGCGTCCCCGTGGACCGTAGGCGGCGGTCTCTCAGCGTATATTTTCCGCACGATACCCGCAAACGTACTGCGCTGCGACGCGTGCGTTTCAAACGCGAGGCGCACGCGTATGACTTCGAGCGGGTACGTGCTGAATACGCTGACCATGCCTGCTAGACTTCCCGATATGAAGCGTCGGCTGGCGGTTTCTTGCGATTTGTCCTTTATGACGCGGGCGCGGATTTGCTCGTAGGCGAGGAATTTGATGCCGGCGTAGGGGAAGATGCGGAGGAGGGTGGCGGAGTGGCCTTTGAAGAGGCCGCGGATACCGGTGGAGGCGTAGATGTCGTACATGGCTGTGGGGAAGCCGGACCAGGAGCCGGTGTATTTTGCGAATTGGGGGTTTTTGGTTTGGAAGAGGATTTTTACGCGGTCGAGGGGGCCGACTACAGTTTTTGCCTGGGGTGTAGGACTGTGTCAGCAGTCCGTCTTCCCTTGCAGGTATTGGTGAAGTGGAAAGGGTAGTCAACGTACAGCACATCCCGCGATACCACCCGCTATCAGGCTCTTCAGAAGATACTCCGGGCTCTTCTTGTCCACCTTCCTCGACTGCCCATCTTGCATGTCGGCACCTGGCTCCTTCCCTTTCGGCTTCGGTATTATGGCGTCACCGTCGGTCGGACATAGTGGTGGATGGCGCTGGACCAGATAATTCGCATTTGTTTGCGCTTGCGTTGCGCCTGTGGTCATGATATGAGCGGAGCTGCCGTGATTGTCATGGCGCTGGAGGGTCGTGGGCATTCGCGTGTTTATCGTGACATCGGGTGAATCGTGTAGAAGACTGGTGTTGTGAGGTTTGGCGGCGTGATTACAAAGTGGGTGGGTTTGTGTGGTGGTGGATTGCAGACATAGCCTAACGTCATCACCTCGGTAGTCGAAGATCTGCTTCCGGCCGACAGTAGCCACGGACCGTGCCTGGTAACAACCCAACCACAACCATCATGATTGAGATGGGATGGTCGAATAGCTAGAGCACTTGCAATATATTCACACAAAGTCAGAATGCTAAGATGAATGCCACCTGGTTACCTAATGTGGTGAGGCTTGTAGGAAGAATAGGAAGCAACGATCCTGACATCTATCGCGTCGTGTCAAATGATGGAAAGCTTTTCACTTCGACTTCTCTCCATCCATTTCACTGAACTTCACTTTCACTCGCATATCTTTCAGCATTGCCAAGCTTTCAGAGCCTTCGAGCTCTTGTCACACATGCGCTCAACGAGCCTCAACCTCACTCAAACGTTACTTACTTCGCACAGGGCAAAAACCTCACTCGCTTTCACGATCATCTGTCGTCACGAACATCGCGTTTAAAGCCCCCGTCCACTAAGTGCAGGTAGTCTCATCTCTGTCAAAGTCTCTGCATAGCCATGGCTCCTCATCCTGTCATACGCTCTTCCATCCTTTACCAAAATGCTGCACGCGACATCACCCTTGTCGACATACCCACGTCAATAGCTGTCGCTCAAGGCCGTTCAGACGTCCTACTCTCAACCCCGCCACTGGAAGCGCCCATCGAGCCCAAAGAAGACTATCGACCGAAGGCGCAGACACCACAGGCACGTGAGCCTTCCGACGCCGCAAAACACGCAGTGTACAAGACCTTGATCCAGCAAGCGCTTGCCGACATTCACTCAAACGTTGCATCCGAGTGGTGTGCGCCGCGCAGACTGTTGACCCAGCGGCCACAGCATGGGGACACAATGGACATCGACGACCCAGAGAAGGAGCTGGAGACCCAGATGAGAGAGTGGGCCGCATGCGAGGACAGCAAGGGCGACGACAACGCGTTCGACTTGCAGGCGATGATGGCGTCTCTCGGTGCGACATCCGAACACGGTGCAACGCCAATAGTCGCACAGGGCTGGACGGCGTCGTACAGCGCTGCACGTGAGGCCACGAGCGGTACACAGGTCGCTGAAACGGTCACCCGGGAGCCATGGTCATCCAGCTTCCACAACCCAGAGAAAACTTCTCTACACATGACCGTGTCCAAGGAAGGTCAGTTGGGTGCAAAGTACCGTTTCACAATCCCACCCCACTCCACATTCTTCCTCGGCGACACCACCCAGCCAGAACACTTCCGTACCTCGTTCCGCCGTATCACAGACGAACACACGCTTCCACGACACTTCGACTTAGTGCTGCTGGACCCGCCATGGCCCAACCGCTCAGCTAAGCGCAAGAACGCGTACGACCAGTCGGGCGGCATGCCGTACATCAAGAGGATGCTACTGCGCATGGACCTGGAAGCTTACATGGAGCACAACGCTCTGGTCGGTGTGTGGGTTACGAACAAGAGTACGCTGAGAGAACACGTGCTCGGTCCTGGGGGGCTGTTCGAAACGTGGAATGTGGGACTCATCGAGGAGTGGATCTGGATCAAGACGACGACAAAGGGTGAGCCAATGTTCGACATCGACACGGGCGCTGCGATGCGGAAGCCCTATGAAGTTCTCTTACTCGGCAGAGCGGCGCCCGACTCGTGGACAACCATGGCTCACGCAACGAATGTCAAGCTTAGGGTCATTGCAGCAGTGCCAGGTATTCACAGCCGTAAGCCGTGCTTGAAGGAGTTGCTCGAGGAGTACATGCCAAATTCCACAGACTACGCTGCTCTAGAGGTCTTCTCGCGGTATCTTGTTCCCGGCTGGACGTCGTGGGGTAACGAGGTACTGAAGTACAACTGGAACTATTATTGGGCAAACGAGGCCGTTGTTGAGGCCCGGAGTGAACACAAGCTACCCATGCGAATGGCGTGAGAACAAGACTCATGGAAAAGGAAATACCGAATACCCTATTAGATGCTTGAATCGACACATCCACGTAACTCAGTAAAACATGGGAGGCCTACGTACATTTACACTGGGCTACATGCGCCATGAAGCTTCTGAAGTGCTCCTCGATCACAACCGCCTTGCAATTATGTAGGTGCCTCATGCACTCTCGCTCCGCACTTCAACGGCGCAGGAAGTTCCATCACGACAGGCTCACCCTGGTTTAGCGTCTCCAGCTCAGATGTCTTCACAGTGTCAGGAGCTTCGAAGGTCAGTGTAGCTGTCTCAAGCTCCGGTCTTCTCTGGGTTCCAGGAGTTTCGAGCCTTGATGTAGCAATCCTGTGTCTCCGCCTTCTAATCACAATACATCCAATTAAACAAGCAATCGCCAACAAAGCAAGTGGACCGACAATTGCTCCAGCAACCCACGTCTTCCCAGACGCCGAACCGGTCGAGGGAATTCCAGTCGCCGTCTCACCTGTGCTCACCACACCATCGTCCCCCCTCCTACTCCCCAGGAACGCCACATCAACATCCTCCACCCCTCCAACCAATCCCCCCACCCCAACCCTACTCTTAAAATAACAATTCATCCACCCAAACCGCATCCCCGTATCCCAACTCACACCCGCACACCCCACTCCCACTGCAGCACACAAATCCACGCACGCCAGCAAACTATCCGCATGAACCGCTTCTGTATCATGCAGCACGTAATCACTTCCACAATACTTCGTAAAGCCCTTTGAAACCTGCACTTCTGCACTTATATCCTCGCAATCTGAGGTTATATTCGGCCATATCGCGACTGCGCTGTCTACGATCCATGTTTGCGTCACGGGGGCCGGGACAGAAGACTTTAAGTAGCAGTAATTATTTGCGGCTTCAAAGTTCACGGCTTCGCAGCGGTGGCCTGAGGTGCCGTTTGGGTGCGAGGATGCGCAGAGGTCGATGCAGGTGAGCAGGCTGGGGGCGGAGAGCCGTGTGATGTCGGAGCCAGGGAGGTCGAGGGCGCAGAGGAGGGTGAAGGGTTGGGTGGAGGTTGTGGTTGGGGGGGAGGGGGAGGGGCAGGGTGTGCGGATGCTGGTGTGGTTTTTGGGGGAGGACATGTTTGTTTGGGGATGGGGTGGAGGGTTGGTTCTTGTTGTGGGGCGGGTATGGGGGAAGCTTTTGAGATGTTTGGGTTGCGGGTTGGGGTTTGGGTATATGGGGGTTTTGGGCGGATTGATGGTGTTGCTTGTGGACGGTGGATGTATTTCTTGATGCTCATGATTGGCATCGAGTGATTGAAAGCGAGACATCGGTTTCTAGGCGCAACATGGTGTTGCAGTTTGTGTATCTCCACTTGTTCATCAGTGTACCTCTCGCCTATGAATAGCACGACCTGAGTAATAGCTAGACACCCCGCTGAGTACAAAGTAGTGTAGTACCGTACGAACATCCAATTGCTCGCCAGTGTATCTCTTGTTGCCTCGCACAAAGTGAGCAAAAGCGAGACATTCGCTGCATATAGGCAAGTGTGGATGTTTTCACAGCCTTCCTCGGTTTCCTCGGTCCTCACGATTTGGTGAATGTCGCATGGAGGATCTCCAGTCTATTTCCACTCGAGCCTCCTCACAATCGGATAATATCGCACGCAGGGTCGCGAGTCCATCTCCGCTTGAGCCTCCTCACAATCGGAAAATATCGCACGCAGGGTCCCGAATTCATCTCTACCTGAACATCCACGGACGTGGGGTGTGGAATGGAGTGCGTGGGGTCATGATTCGCCTTCAACCCCACCTTACCCACCCCACCCTCGCCTCGAAGATAAATCAAGGCTGACGAGAAGAGTGATTTGATGCAAGCGCGTTATCCTGCGACACTCACGTGAAGTGGCAAGGTTGCATGAGTGGCTGAGGTTGTTTCTACCATAAGCTGGCTAGTTAGGTCAGACTGGCCAGAATGTCGACCTAGTCTCACGTGCATTAAAAGCACAGATGACTGGCCCTGGTGCTGCGAGTAAAGAGATCGTCGCTGTCCGTCTGAGACAGACGAGTTGGTGTGAAGAGAAATGTTTGCCATCTGATGCCCCACGCGGAACACCCACCAAACACCGCTATCCAAACAGCCGCTCATGTCGCAGCCAAAGTCATTTCACCGCAAAACCTGCTCGTCGCCAACTGCGGTGCCATCCGCCAGCTCATACCGACACATCTAGTTGTATCAATAAAGACAACACATGCATAACGTTACGCAGTGCAACAAGAAACCAGATCGTCGTGCAGCGGCCCGCAGCTGGCGTGCATGAAAGTGTCTTCACCGCTCTACACCGCAACATCGGGACATTTTCGTGGTGTCGGGATGGAGGGCCGGGGGAGGAAGGTCGAGACTTGGTGGGGGTGTTAGTGTGTTTGTTTGGGATGGTAGAAGTGCTGGTGGAGGCTAGTTGTTGCTTTTGTGAGAGTTGGAGTTTCGAAATTGTCTGCATTGAGAAGACACGCATGTGAAGCGCGGGGTTGCATCGTAGTTGTACGCGGTTTTGCATTTGCCGGGTACATTTCAAAGGCCGGAGTCGCAAGTGACAGCTGTCAAGCATCGTCGCAGCTCCGGACTGGGCACCGAAGAGCGGAAGCATGAGATGTTCAATTTTCGCTGCTGTCTGGGTCTCGCAAATTGCTACTCTAGACTGAAGAGTGTCTCGTGGCGGAATATCTCAATCTGGCAATTGCTCAGCGGAACATTGGCCACCGAGTACAATATACCAAGCCGCGGGCCTAGATTCCGCTGCTGCGCGGTGTCGCTGATACTTGATACGCAGAATCGAGAATGAAGGATCTCGCACATGAGGTCTGGAATTGATGGGCTTCAGGGCGTGCAAGGAATGCGGTTGCACTTCCTAAAGAGGCAGGACTTTGAAATCCTTCTTCCGGCGGCAACTTCTGGACAATTTCGGCTTTTGAGATCCACAGACTGAATCATTTTAACAGAAGTGAAGCGCATGAAGTTGATCAATGGATCTCTCAAACCGCCCGGCTGAATTTCGCTCTGCAGTGGAGAACTCACGAAGTTTCTCCGGACGCTCTTCTCCATCCTCTCCACACAGCCCTGAGGAAACCAAAGACGGCTGTCACGACGATTCATGGACAACCGAAGTTTTTCCACCGCCTCAAGGAACATTCTTGGTGCGATCCACGGATCGCACGTGTGCCGTGCGGTGAGTTGCCGATATCTCTCACGACAAGAAAATTTCGGAGCTTCAATCGTATCCACATCGTAGGCAGGAATTTCTTGCAGAGGAGAAAACCTTAGCAAGGACCCCATTCACGTGCAGCTGCGCGTCATGGTGTCAAAGTTGATGGTAGGACCCGTTTGCGTGCAGCTGCGCGTCATGGTGCCAAAGTTGATGATGCTTCGGTTTTTGACTTGTTTCGGCGCTTCACGAAACATGGGTTGCTGGAGCTTGCTGGTGGTTCACGGCGTTGTTTCGTTTTGTTTCGACCCTGCATACAACAGCCGGTAAACTTCAGCGGTAGCTTCCGCATTTGGCAGCACCACTGATTTGCAACACAAACAAACCTTTCTTGCTGTCATGCATAACATTTGCCAATATTGTCGTTTATACGATTGGCCACGGGGACCGAAAAGAACAATATCACAATTTGCCGTTGTGGAAAGTACCTACAAAGGGTATTCGATCGTTCCGGCGGCAAAGTCAAAACCAAAATGAACACGATGTTACAGTTTGCCTTTGTGGAAAGTGTTCGTACCCGCGGCAAAGGTTCTCCATAACGGACTTGCCGAACCAGAAAGTCGCGCCGCGATCGTTAATCTGTCGCTCGACGCGAGGCGCCCGAGGTCGCAAGCGGCTGTATGGAAGAAAGGCAGAAGCTTCCATGAACGCACACAGACCAACATGCACAGACAGTTAATTTGACCCCAGATTTGCACTCTCGGATCGCTCCACGACGGTCTACCAGATTCCGGGCAGAGACTGCGCAAAACGTGGGAAAATAGACAACCAACACATATTTGTATAGATTGGAGGCTGGCATGTGATGTGTTGGGGTTCCGTTCTCTTTTAGGTATTTGTGTATGACCGGATGGATGCGGCGTTTGGGGTGCAGTGAGGGTGTGCTGACTGCGTTGTATAGGAATCCTACTCAGCCTTGCGGACGTCGTAGGATGTCTGTCAGCTGCACCGTAAGTTCGTAACATATGAAGGCGATTAGTTATAGACTCGTAAGCCTTGACGCTTCATCGGATGCGCAAGCTAAATCGATTTTGTTGCGACCGAGAGACTTTCGGAGCATATGAGGCTCGTGAATGGGCAGGTGTTCTCTCAAGTACCTCGCCTCACACATTGAGGGGAAATGCTACTCTAGCCCACCGCCTGGAAGTACCTGCTGCCTGTCCTTTGCACATGCCTATCTCAGACTGTGATAGAGCGCACAGGCTAGAATATGCGTCGGAGACTACACATCGCACTGGACCCTTGACGGATCGTCGTGAGGTGCATGTGACAGAGGCTAATGTACCCCAGAGTTAAGCCGGCTAAAGCTCAATACAAAGCAGAAACACTACCGGCAAAATCCCGAGGCTCTCGAGACGGAACAACTTCAGGCTCGACAAAGGTTTACGAAGCGTTTCGTTTCCGTCACGGACGTGGCGATCTCGTTGCGGAGAACAGCAGGCAATTTAGGTTGCCGCGTCTGGGGCAAGTAGGGCAAGGCAACGAACAGAAGAACGGTGCATAGCCTCAAGTGTGTTGGCACAAAGAGTCTGCCTTTTGTGACTCTGGAGTCTTGACAGCCTTGAATGGCCTGTGAATATTCACAGGCCATTCAAGACGGAGCAGCAGTTTGAGATCCGGGGAGCGGCGTTCGAATTCCACAAGGGGAAATGTAAACGACGCCCGGATGAAATCGTGGGATGTCAGGGTTGCGCTCCCTAGATCCCCGAAATGATCTCCAGAATAAGCTTAACCGCTTGAAGCAGTTCCAGTCCGAGAGCCTTCGCGGCACCGGGCGTGGCGCAATATGAGTCGTGGGGGGCGGCGTCCACTGCAGCAGTGACAGCCCAACTTCGCCCCGGCTGCTTTTTCAGGATTCCAAAGCAAGTTGTGCTGTCGAAGGATGACGAAGCAGGCTGCAAGAAGTGACTGCGCGAGTGTAGTGGCTGTTAGCAAGACCAGCTGTTCAGCATTGCAAGGCGCTGATTAATGGCCCTGTGGACGAGTCATCGCCGCGATTGCATGTGGACAATTTGACAGGGCGGCCTCGGCAGTGATCTCGCATGGGCGCGCCCGAGTGCCAGGGTCGTGAAGGCGGAGAGACACGGGGCTGACGGGTGCTGAAGCCTTGAAAGAGACACCGCTCCTTCACATGGCGATGCGATTGGTGCATATGCACGTCCACCGCTCTTCTACAACCAGCGGTAAGACCAGTCATCGCGCTCTAGATAGAAGCGTCTCATGCGGACCGTGGCGCCCAAAGTGAATCTCTCGCTGAATTATAATTGAGTCGTGACCGCTGCTTCGCGCATCCCACGTCTGGACCATCTGATTGACCTTGTTCGAGACAGAGACACATTGCTTCTGACTCGGCCTTCTGACCCCCCCTTGCAACACAGCGACCCCCGTGGCTTTTATTTAACAGCCTTCCACCCCGCCGCGATCTTGAAGTTCAAGATCTTACAGACTTATACCAGTGTTCTCGCATCGAGGTTTCGGACTACCGGTTCGGGCTTTCGCAACCCTGTTTGCATCCACTCACACTGCCGTCATACATCATCGATCCGCTTTCGCCCTCGGACTACCTGCCGGCGACAACGCTAAAGCGCGTAAAGGCAGAAAAACAACGTGGACCCGAGCAAACGCTTTCCGGCCGACAACGCCCGTAGCTGCCGAGTGTGTATATACACCTGAAGACCCACCCCGTACACTACAGTACCAAGATGCATTTCGAAACCTCGCCTGGCTCGTCGCCATCCAAGTCGATTCCGATCAGTATCTCGCCTCAGTCCAGAATGTCTTCGCCTACTGGATCTCTCTGCAGCAACTACTCATTTGGGTCCATCTCAAGTCGCGGCTCATCGTGCGCGTACCCATCATGGCCAGCTGGTTCTTCGCTTGGATATCGCAACGCGCCCTCATCCTTCATCTCGGACGCGGATCTCTTTGGCGAGGACTTTGATGACGAGGACTCGTGTCCCTTTCTCACCGAGGCACCAGCACCGCCTCGTCAGCCTGTCATGGCTCAGGCATTCCCGGTACTGCCACCTCTGTACGCGCAGAAGAAGCCCAAGACCGAGCGAAGGCGCAGCAGTGGCAAGAAGCAACGAAGGACTTCCAAGCCGATGACTCCCATCTCAGAGTCACCTGAGCAGGTTGAGTGAAAGTCATGACGACAACAACACATGTAAGTTGAGCACAGCAAACTTCATCGCGTCGCAATACTGATGTTTCTGCAGTTCGTTGTTGATCTCCTACGTCATGAGTGTAGCGCGCGCGTTCCGTCGCGCTTCGCTCTGTCACGTAGCTAGTGGCCTTTCGCATGAAGGCTCTGCCGCGCACCCATGTCGGGTACTTTTCAAGGCTTCCCATCACGATGCCTGAAAAACAGTCGTACCTGGTGTCGCTTCTGTCGCATGACGCGCGAAGCGCTTAGTATGTCGCTGCTCTGCTTGAAGGAGCGGCAGTCGACGCCTACCTTGGCTGCATCGACAGCGAGCAGTCAGCCTCAGTCACACCCACCATGCGCCGCCTGTCATCAGCGTGGGTACCCAACTATGAGACATTCTTGTTGTCATCCCACGCGGCGGTGCGGGACACATCACCACGGGCGCACACTGGAGCGCACGAAGTTCGCCTGGACCGTACACCTGGTTGCGGATCCAGCCTGGACGATCATCGAGTCTGGAGTGCCTTTCATGCGCACTTCCTGGTCGACGGATGGTATTGGAGGAAGTAGTGTGATATTTCAGGGCATTTGCAGGAGTTTTTGATTTTCGCATGATACCCCCGCTCCGCGAATCGGACGGACTGCTGCATAGCGCTGCTTTCGCATCGGCAAGCCCAATGAGGCTTGCAAGTGGCTTACCACACCTTCCCTTTAATGATACCCCACCACAGAGATAGTATGCGAATATCAATAGCATACCTTGAGAACCCTGATCTTTTTCGTGTGAAGTCGTTAACCCTTGACACCCAAGATTAGGCTAGAGAACCTCTATCACATACTGTCACCTCTGGCGCAATCGTTGAGAAGTGAGGCGCACTCCTTTCGGTGTGTAGTGCTTGCCGTCCGTATTAGTTTGGTGATTCATTCGCATTGAACGGTCTTGCAGGCTCTGAAGTCGTGATCGGTTGCGTGATGGAGCTGTTGATACGTCGACCCAGGGCCCTTCATCTCGAAAGGTGAAGGACAGTGCTTCATTATCACGCCCGCCTTCGAATCATATTTTGACTGCTGCCCAAGAAAACGCCCCCAAGATATCGCGATAGCCAAAAATACGCTTCGCAACCCGCTTCCGGTAAGCGAGGTCTGCCGCGGAGGCGGGGCTATTCCACCCGTTGAAGCATGCACCCTCGAGTTCATATGCACGATTCCGTTCATCGGTGCAGACTCTGTGTTGCGGTAGGTCAGACATGTGGCCGTTTTGTGATGGGGCTGTCTCATGTAGACGGTAACCAGCACAGAATGCACGCGATTTGCGCAGTACAGCTCTCCCTCGCATCACTACCTCGCGCGATCATCAGTGTGGGGATAGAACAGCCCAAGACGTGTATTCGGTGGCTGGATTAACGGTGAAGCGGCACAGGCTAGTGCCAGCGGTTGCAATGATCAACTGTGATCAATTCGTCGCTTACTCCGTACAGCCCACCAGACTCGAAATGTTCGAATTCATTGGAGTCATTGGGACACTGGGAGTAACCGCTAGGATTCGATAACTTTACAGATTGTTCCCTCATGCTGATCCAGGGTTTGCAATACTCAACAGCACTTTCTGGTCACTATCAACCGGCAACCATATACCTCGACCAGGGAGCAACAATGCTCGTTTGGTAGATCGCCAAGGTTTTGACAGTGACTTCGCGATATCCGGGAAGGCAGAGGTGCGGAGAAGTGCACCGTGTCGACGTGGGCTCTGTGCGTCTGGTTCCCACAAGGCACGCTGTCAGTCTGTACACCGTCCTCCGGTTCCTTGGGTTGGGACCATGTATGTATGCGCGCAAAACCGTCGAAAGGGGCTGCAACACATTGCAAATGTCGGGTCTACCGTTCAATGGGGACCATCCCAGCGTCATGCGCGAGGTCGTAATGTAACTCCTGGGATGGTACATGAGAGCATGGGCACAAAGCTCAGGGACCGCGATCTTTGTGCCACAAACTCACAGTGTATCCGCTCCTACAGCGGGATGAGGAGCGTCCCGCGAAGCTTGGGGCAGCAGAACGTTGCATGGGTAGGTAAGCCAATAACCGTTACCAGCCACCGTCATTGATTTGCAAAGCTCTTGGGCAGCTTCGTTGAGCACGAATTGCATGGCGCGGTCGACAGTAGCGACCAGAAGAACCATTGTCGAGCGCACACTGGGTTATATCAATTTGGACGCCTGTGCAGCAGTGTTGCATCTCTGGTCATGGATCACCATCTATGTCTCGGGCCGTACCCAGCCGCCGCTGCGCGTGATGATAGGCTTTAGAGGTGTGATTAGGCTTGCCGCTATCACCTCGATTGGGCCAATCAGGCTTGTGTAATCGTGTGCTCCCTCAAACCCTCGTCTTTCGCACTCTCGTTCCTAAGCCATCTAGCCTCCTAAGAGGCTGAAATGCTCACGACATGCAGGCACGGTTGTCTTTGCGGCGCGAAGTTAACCAACAGAGTCTTGTTAGACTGGGGTGACCCACTTGGCGACCAGCATCCGGCATGAAGCTGCTTCGCTCGTCGAGTCACCGAAGTCCATTGCCAGTCTTCGCGACATGCAGCAAATGAGCGAGCTGGATCCACGACGCCTCGTGGTGCCGGTCATGCTTTTCTTAAGCACTCGCTCGCTGGACAGACCCAAGCGTGCTAATGGTCCTATTCTGAGCACATATTCGATCCCTTCTGCGCCTCTAAGCGCCGTTGATTGATAGGCCCGTCGTCCCCACGCGCATCACCGTACAGCTCCTCCGCGCTTCTGCTTCTTCTCTCCCTCCTCATTCTCTGCCTGGCGACTGTTGGTCTTTTCAGTTTGTGTACCGCGCAAGATAGGACCCCCGAGGCTGCGCATGCGTACTTGTTTAACCGCCACCTCTGATCCTTGTTGGCCGAGGCGGGGCTGAGTATACCGCCCTCGAGCCGCCGTGGATTTCTCGAGAAGTGCAGTGCTCTCTAGCGCATAGCTTGCAGTGAGTCTCCGGACATTTTCTTAGTTTCATGTCGTCTTTCTGGAAGCCCCTGATTATCCTCTCGTCATCTTCAATCGATAACATTGCTTGTCGACATGCGCCTCCTGCGCATTGGTGACATTGACATCGACTGACCGAGCATCTGTCCTGCAGACCACCCACAATGAGCGCAGGTCCTTCCCGACAGCGGTCGAGCTCGACGAAAGGGTCCTCGATCCGATCAGAAAACAGGATCAAGCCGCCCACACCTTCCGTAACTCCCGGCACGGACGAGTTTGCATTCGAGCCGGTGAGCGCAACAGCGTCGTTTCTGCTCGTCGCACAAGGGAACGAGATATTATGCCTACACCACGACACTCTGGCGGTGGAAAGGCGCTTTACCCGCCATCGTGAGGACATTTCGTGGATACATGCGGACACCGTTAGCGAGCGGGGTGGAGGACGCTTGGTCGTGAGCTACGACGCAGGGTCCACGGCAATTGTATGGGATCTCTTTACTGGCGACGAGGTGGCTCGGTTTGCGTCGTACGAGCAGATACGGGTGGCGGCGTGGATGCGAAATGGCAATGTTGCTTTTGGTGAGTCCGGGGAGTCAGTGGTCGCGACTGTCTCTTCTGATGCTGACGCGCACAAAGGAAACGCCCAGGGCAACATCATCTTGTTCGAGCCCTCCACCTCCGAACATCTTTCTGCGAGGACCATTTTCGACCCCATCACAGCTTTGGCGCCTGCGGCAGACTGCAGAACATTCGCAATTGGGTATGCGATGCGTCTCAACGAGGCTGAGTGTGTTCCTGTTTGCATTTGCTAACTCTGCGCAGTTATCTCAATGGCTCCATATTGATTGCTACTCTGCAGCCATCCTTCACTATCCTACACACCCTTACCACTCCAAGATCACCCTCCCCGATCGCTGGCCTAGCCTGGCATGGATCCTCTTCGAAGCAGAAGTCCGAGATGTTGGCGGCTCAGTCCTCCGACGGTGATCTCAGAGTATGGAGTGTGCCCAAGCTACCACACACGGGTGATGTACCGTGCGTTATCCGTGTGCTTAATCAGAAGGATCAAAGAGAGCCAGGTCCCTGCTGGTTCGCTTGGTCCAAGAATGGCCGTATTGTACAGTACACTGAAGGGTAGGCACTCTTTCCCCTGATCTTCAAAACCTTGGTTCAGGTACTGATACATTGTCCAGACAAACGAGCTCATGGGATGTGCGCACCAAAAGGGTCTCATACGAGTCGGTACCTACTATCGAGGGTGTAGCTGCCATCTGCAATTACGGGCCTACAGCCACACTTTTCACCGTCGGACGCAACTTCAGCATTCAGCAGTACGACATGAACCCCAGCAACAGCTCAGCCATGATGGTTGCAAACGTGCAGCATGCCCCAGCGAACACGCCGCCGTCACCACCTAACTCTCTTGACGAACAGAAACGATTGAGAGAACCAGAAGAGCCCGTCACTGCTCGCCCAATCAAGACGATGCCGAATATGCTCTTCGACTCAGAAGCCACTACAGAGGGAGCTATTATGTCACCCTTAGAGAAGATTGCACAAGAGATGGATCAATTAGAAGAAGAGCGTCGCGATCGGCTCGGCCCATTAAGTCCAGTCTCCAGTAGAGGATCACAGAGCTCCAGATCTTCCGGTGGTAGTGGCAGAGCGCCCCGCTACCGGTACGACAAGCCGTCTCTGGGATCGCGGTCGACAAAGAGTTCTGGGACTGCCTCTGGTACAGTCTTCTCTTCTGGTACATCCTCGTTCGCTGGCACATCTCGAGAAAGTGTCTCTATCCGATCAACCTCTTCCGCTGCGTCTTCGAGATACGGCTCATCAGCTCTACGTAAAGAGGTACTGAGAAGCCCGGATGAATCAAAGAAGACACAGGAGATGGATCTGTTCCCTTTCACAAAGGCAAGACTCCGAGATGTGCCATTCAGACCCACCGACCTAGGACCAGAAAGAACTCCAATTGATCTCCGTCTGAACATGCTGAAGGTTGTATTTGGTTGGGACAATGACATCGACGAACTGATTCGTGACGAACGTAAGATTCCCTTTCGCTACAATAAAGTACAATGCTGATTCGTATAGTCGCTCGTCATCGGCCAGAGTCTGCTGCAGCTGTGCTTCTCTCAAAGTGGCTTGGCGACATTGGTGCAGATCTCATGTCGTCTATGGTTGGCTCTGAGTCTATGACGTCCACTGACTGGATGCTGCTCGCCTTGAGTAACATGGGCCAAGGCTCTCAAAAGAAGGTTGGCGAAGCGTTCGTGCAACGCCTTCTCGAAAAGGGCGACATTCACCCCGCCGTTGCTATCTTCCTCGGTCTTGGTGAGCACAATGATGCCATCGAAGTCTACGTCTCCCGAAAGTACTACATGGAGGCCGTACTTCTCACCTGTCTCTTGTTTCCAACTGATTGGCAAAGACAGTCTTTCCTTGTCAGGAAGTGGGGCGAGCATTCCGTCTCGCATGGGAAAGCAGAGTTGGCTGTCAGATGTTTTTCTTGCATGGGACTTGAGACTACAGAGCCCTGGTTCTCGCCGCGAGCACAAGATGCCGTTTTCTCTGCTCAGAAGCAGGCTTTACTAGGCTCACAGCTGAGTCCGCCATTATCACCACCTAGCGTTGGCAATAGTCGTGTCGCTGCTAGGATGGCCTCACTTAAGCTGGTCACAGACTTCAATCGCGGACCTCAGCCACAACAAGTACGCCAGGAGGACGATGACAGAACACCCATGAATGTTGGTGTCACACCAATCGCGGAATCAGCTCTAAGCCCATCCGGTGCACGCCCTTGGAGACTCGCGCGCGACCCATCAAGAGAACCGTCGTCTGCAAGGACTGCCACACCTGGCGCACATAGGAGGAAGCGTCTGCCATCAACAACTCGGTCCACGACTAACAACGAAGTCCTCGCATCTCTGGCGATACCCGATCGAGGCCAGCGAGCAGAATCCCAAGCACGAACGGCTATCGACAACGTTGGACGAGAGGCAGAGACACTGCCATTCTCGACACGCCGGACGACGAGTGCAAGCGAGTCGCAGGACTTCATTCTTTCTGCTTCGACATACGCCCCAGCCAAGCATGCTGATTATCTTCCTTCGCCAGCTGCTGGTGTCTTTGAAAATCTGAGCCAAAAGAGGGCCGAGTCACGCGGGAGTTCTCGCAGCCGGAAACCACAGGAGCTACACCTACGCATGGAAGATTTGGTGATGGATGGCGCGCCAGAAACCGGCAACACTGACCGTTTGAGTCCACCAGTGACTGGAACGAGCATGAAAAGTGCTAAGGTTCGAAGCATCGATCAGTATATCAGCAGCCTCGATGAAGCCAACAACTACCCTCGCAACCACATCGATCCTATTGAGGAAAGATCCAATTCGCGACAAGCAAGGGCTCGCAGCCGCCCACGCGATGAGTCCCAAGGCCGTGGCAGGTCTGGTGTGCGTTTCATTCGCCCTGCAAAGCGCTCCCCGTCATCTCCTGTGCCAATGTCTCCCGAAGATGCTGGGATATACGGTTCGTCGAAGGTAGAGGCAGGTACCAACACCGAAAACTTCGATGATGAGCGTTTCTACAAGAATGTTACTTCACCAATTGCCACTGAGTCAGTCGCAAGTACTCGCACCGCTCGGAGCCGTGCCAGACACGCTGCGAGTAAGACCAGGTCTTCTTCTAAGAGTGCGCGCCGCCCAGAGTCTCCCGAAGGCCCTGTCGTTGGCCGAAGTAGAGTCGCGAGCCGAGCTTCGAGCCGCCGCCCAGTTGCTGAGGGTCGCGGTCGCAGTGCTAATCGTGGCGATAACTCCCCCGCATCGCCACAATCGATGCATCGTGATGATACAGAGGTAATCTCTGACTACGAACCGGTGCGCTCAAGGAACCGTAGCAGCAGTCGACGCCCCACGGAAAATGCCTCCAGTTCGCGACGTGAACCTTCGGTCAGTCGTGGAGCACGAGACCGTTCTGTAAGCCGGAGACCTCCTCCTATAAGAGAGCCTAGTCGCACGCGGGAAAGGCGTGATGCGTCGCCCGACTCGATGTTCTCTGGCCGTTCTACCGTGTCTAGTCTTCGAGCGACGACCATGTCCAGGAGGGAGCTGGCTGCGAAAGAACTCGCAGATAGGAGGCTTTCGCTGGCTCGTCGACCTTCTGCGCCGGTCATTCCGGACCCCGGAGAGCTCGCTTTTCGACCCATGTCTCATGGTCGCTCTAACACCGATGACATGCTGAACACGCTTTCGATGTATCGCGATCCCATTCAGCGAAGCCAGACTGCCGATCCAGAGATGACGAAGAAGTATTCTCCGGCCAGAATGCACAATTCGGCGACTTCCACCTCATCTGTACAGATCGGACTCCCAGCAAACCCTCGCGCAATGCGGCATCCGCGGTACATGACTGCCGGCCCAAATGAAGATGACGACATCCCTGCGGTACCGAGTATCCCTCAGAATTTGCAGTACAGTCCAGAGGAGCCCCAAGATAGCATTGGCCCTCTGCTTCCGGCTACAACTTTCGGTCAACCTATTGCGCCACCTTCTCGTGCTGCATCCGCTCCGCCCCAGGATCTGTATCCCCCTCAAGGAAGTCTGCGTCCTTCTCCAGGCTACCCACCTTCGCGCCGACCGTCTCTCGGCAGCAACCGCGGTCACATGAGACAGAACACGTCGCCTGAGGTCTTGCCTTCGACGAACTACAAACGCGTTAGCCCGCCACCTTTCACGGCCAGCATCGCGGAGACCATTCACGAAAGTGGAGACATGGTGGTCATTGACGTAGATCAAATCTCTACCGCTTCTCCACCAGTGTTGGCCCAGCTTCAACATCTAGCCACACCACCTCCTCCGCCTCCACCGCCTCTGAATCTCGGCGGACCCAATAACATCGGGATGATCAATATTGTCATCGACGAGAATACAGGAGAGAAGCCCTTCGATACTTCTCCGACTGCCATGTCCACCGCCAGTTCCCCCCAATCTCACCGCCGTGGCCGCGGCAGCGTCAGCGACAACATTGGCATGACCTTCAAAAGAGTGACCGACCGTATGCGCAGCACAAGCCGTTCTCGCGCTAAATCGCCGCCTGTGATGCTGCGCTCGGCGGACATTGCCCCATATGAGAGCGTGCCTGAGTTTGCGTTCCCTCGCGGCGGCCCTCAGCAGTCGCCTCCCTACAACAGCGGCGGCAACGGTGACAACTACTTCAACGCTATCCCTCCACCGCCGCCACCGCCTCAACCGATGGAACAGGTCGTCTCGCCCATTGAGGGTCAGCCCTTCTACAAGCACCCCAAGGAGTTGCGTGCGAATATGCCGCCAGCCACACTCCAAGCGGGCGTCTATCGGCCTGACAACACGCCTATGATTTAGGCGGGCAGACGCTCAAACACAACCATGACGACTTTAACGACTCGTTTTTGCATATGCTATCACTTTCCCGGTTCATCTTTTGTCGGTCGGCATTTATACGTTCGAGCGTAGCATTATTATTTTTGTTTGTTTCAGTATCATTAGCGGGTCAATCATCGTACATCGGACCGGAAAACAAACCTCCATTGCGGAAAATGTCGATACCCAGTTTGTTTGTTTCTGCATTTCGAGATGCTTCGGCATGGCATTTGAGGCTTATTTGCATATTTTCTCTTTGTTCATATTTCACTTTTTCGCTGGGAGGACTTTGGGGTCTTGGTTAGATTTCGGGAGAGGAACATGGGAAGTGAGAGGTGGGAATCGTTTCCACTTTTCAAGTCAAGTTTAATGTACATTCTTTGAACGCCCTGTTTGCGATTTATGTCTACTGTGTGCGTGTCGCTTTTGCATCCCGACAAAGATCCTGAACTAAGCAACATTCTTCCTAGAGATCAGCGCCTCACGGCAAAAAAAGTGCGAGTTTCGCGTGTTTCGAAAGAGAGCTTCCTTGCGCTTTGTTATTTATTTCAAGTTGGCAGGGAATTAATCAGGACATACTAGGATAGTCAGCCACACTGCTCTTTTAGACCCTCGGTGCACCTAAACTGACTGTTGAGAAGCATTTGACAGCCTTACATTAGCCTACCCAGCGAGTACACACTACCCACACCCATCCATTTCATCTCCCTTACACCTTCGCAAATAAATCCCCCCCCACAAGCGCCTGCCTCGCCGCAATCACAAACCCCGCTCCGACAAACAGCCTCACGCCAGCAAACACAATTAGCCCACTAGTTAGGGGGTGAGTGACTTACGATGCAGCGTTCATGGTGGGTACGAGGTACCCAGCCAGTTCAACATTCATGCCGTGCGTCTTCGCTTCAGCGACGAGGAACGTGAAGCCCAAGAAACCGCCCACGTATAGGAAGAAGCTGGATATCGTGAGGAAGAGGAAAGTCAGCTCCTTGAATGGCGTGATAAATTCTTTGATTTCGAAACGTCTGGCCAGTGTCAGTCTTCACTTGATAGCACAACCTCGAACATGAATGATAAATCTCATTGTCAAAACTTTAACTCCGACATTGCATTTATTAGCGAGGGCATGTACACGCCGATGGGTACTCGAATCGTGCAATGGTCGGTGTAGCAGGGAAGTCTCGCGCCTGCTACGACTGCAAACAACGAAGGGTTCAGGCACGCATACCATCCCTCGTGACCGACCAGACACCCTGCTGACCTTTTCTGGCAACAGTGTTACTTCCAAAGGCCGTCCTGTTCGAGATGCTCAAAAGCGAAGCGCCCATGCCACGGCTACGACAAGAAACCCCGAGTCTTCGTAAACCGCACACTCCGCGAACAACGCACAAATGCCCGAACAGCCATCACCGAAGCCAAAGCTCTGCCAAACCAAGCATGTCCGATCAAAGAACGCATATCATGCACCATACAACAGACGTTCAAGAGCCTTCGAAACAATTTCCTCAATTCTCCAACATCGCCACGCGAATTCCGCACCACCGCCTTCGAAATAATAAAGGCGTTGTACCTCCCATGTGACGATAGATCCTACGACGACGAAGCTACAAATGCCTACTCCTGGGTCCACGCTACATGCCAACTGCTCGTCCCGAGCCGCGTCCTCGATCTAGCGCTGCTGACTTCCGAGCAGCGATTCTCTAGATGTGGCGTTGCAGGCGTACAGCGAGGCGCTTCCAGAGCTCTTGCGTGTACTCGCACATGTCGAGCAGAGATACCATGTCGCAACTCTGGCGGCGATTGTCGTGCTGTCGACCTGCGAGGTATGTTGATTGCATGGGCTTATTCATCGAGGGAGTACTGATAAGGTTTGACATGATAAAGCTCTTTGTTCTCCCCGATGATGGCTCCTGGCGCGTACATGCGCAGGGCATATCCGAACTTCTTCGCCATCGGACTGATCCTTCGTTTGCGATCATAACAAGTCTAACATCTGGCTCAAGCTTTGTTCGCGCATGCGCGTCATTTGCGTACGTTCCTTTCTTTAAGAGGTCTTCGTTCGTTATCTTCGTTTGTATTGCACATCTCCAGCGTCCGATGCCCCATGTACTCAAATGTCCACAAAAAGAAAGATCCTTGCCAATTCGTTTAACTTAACCATCTCAATACTTACCCTTTACACTAACTCCCACCCACAGATCGTAACCTCCCTATCCAAACACCAACCCCTCCCCCTGTCAACACCCACATGGCACCGCATAATGCCCATACCCCGCTCATCACCATCCCAACGCTACGAATCCCTCATGGACACCGCATCTTCCGTCGCCGCACTCCTCCACCAAGTCGACCTGACATCCACCACAAACCCAGACCCCATAAAACCGACAACAACAACAACCCCAGACCCCACCCACCTCCACCACTCCCTCCTGCACAAAATCTACACCCTCCAAACCTGGCAAGCAAAAACCTAAGCACTTATACTGCAATCCCAAACACCTCAACTTTCCCCCCAACCTCAATCCAAACTTTCCACCCCCATCCAACACTCCAAACCCTAGCAACCCCCCTATCCCACCAAATCCGCCGCTCCCTAGATTACCACTTCGCCACGCAAAACGGCAAACAGTGTGCTACCCACGTTTTGTCGTGGGCAGTTATTCCTTGCAGGTGGGGTTGTACAAGGAATGGGAGTGGTGTCGGCGGGCGAAGGATATGCGTTGGGTGGGAAGGGAGAGGGGGGTTGTGGGGGTTATGTGGTTGGGGGAGAGTGAGAAGTGGCGGGGATGAAAGGAGGGGGATTTAAAGGGGCAGGGACTTGGAGTGAGGGTGGATCTTGGTATTATGGTGTTTGATTGTATGCTATCTAACTTCGCTGATGCAGTACATTCCCTTCCTTCTTCGATTTTCATCTGTTCGCCGACTATGATGCGCCCACTCGCATGTCCTTCTTCCTGCCCTAGTAGCATCATGTCTGAGCTGTCATCATCGCTGTTTGTTCTAGCCATGTCGTCGAGAGCCAGATCAATATGCAAGTCCTAAGATGCTACATGTCGGTGCAATTGGCGATGATGCATAAGATACTGAAGTCGTCCTTGATCGACGTCGGTGATCGGTAGCCGCTTCTTGGTCGGATGCTCAGCAAAGCCATACGTCTTCGTGACTCGCGGTCCTCCTAGAGTGCCATACTCAACGCTCATGTTGCGACATCGGCAGTGACGGCTGGCGTGGGTGTAGGCGTAGGTGCAGGTGACGCGACCGCTGGCGAAGCAGAGGTTGGAGCAGGAGACCCAGGCGCAGAACCAACCTGGCCACCTCCCCTCACACTTGCACCACCTCGTCCAACTCCAACTCCCCGTCCACGAGGCGCAAACCCTCCACGCCCTCCACGGGCCGGACCCGTCGGAGGCGGCCCATTAAACCTTGGATTCACCGCTGGTCTAGCCGTCTTCTCCTTCCTCTCAAGCACCTGCACAGCGCCCTGGGCAATCTTGATCGGACTAGCCGCCATCGCTTTCCTCAGACCCTCTGGCTCCACAAAGTCAACATACGCGAAGCCCTTGCGCTTGTCAATCTCAACGCGCTCAATGGCGCCGAAGACTTTCAGAGACTCCTCAATGAGAGGCTCAGTGATGCCCTGGGAGGGGTTTGCGTGTTTCAGGAAACCTTGCTTGCTGGTGGGCGAAGGCACTGGGTTCGGAGGTTGGGCTCGCTGGACTGGCGCTGGCTTTGCTGGGGCAGTCTGGCGTGCTGGAGGGGGAGTAGCGCGTGCGGCGGCGGGCTCGGTGGGCGGCGGGCGTGCAGCTGCTGGACCCTTGGGCGGTACGGGTGCCTGGGCTGGTTGGGGCTTCTTGAGGATCTGGGGCGCTGCGCTCTTAGCTGGAGTCTGCGCCTTGGTGCCGTCCGCGGGCTTGTCGTTGGGCTTGTCCGTCGTTGCTTTGAAAGCACGTCGCTCGGCACGGGTTGGGCGCTCTTTCTTGTTGGGAGGAGAAGCCTTCTCAGCAGTACCAGCAGCAGCAGTGGCAGAGACATCCTTTGGCTTCTGTGCTGCGGTAGTGGCATCTTTCGATGGGGTTGCATCTGAGGCCGCAGAGGCGACTTCGCGCTTCGTCCCCCGTCGGCCTTTGGGTGCGGTAGCAATGCCGAGATCGCGTTGAAGCAGCGACTTCACACCAGCCACATTGCCACGCTTGCGCTCGGGGGCTGAAGTGGCGGCCGTCTTGTCGCCGGCAGCAGCAGAGTCCTTGGATGTCGCAGCTTCCTTGTTCAGAATCTTGACGGCGTCCCTCGCAGCTTGCGTCTTGTCAGCTTTGCCAGCCCGACGATTCTTGTCCCCTGCAATAGGCGCATTCTCCTTCGCGGCTTTACCTGTGGCTTTCTTGTCCGCAGCGTCCTCCCTGCCGTCACCACGAGCATTCCTATTGGTCTTAGTGTTGGGCTTGTCCTTGTTCGCCTTCTTCTCTCGCAATGCCTCGATGAGCGGAGTCGTCCTAACTTTCTCCTGCTTCTGCGAGTCCTCGGGGGCGGCGGCCTTGGTGATGGGGTTGGTCAGGCTCTCGAGGAAGTCTTTGAACTCCGGGTCCTGGTCGATGGTGCCCTGGCGGTTGTCATTCCTACGTCGGCCACCGGGCATCTTTGGGTACGGGGCGAGCTCGAGGGTGGGAGGGCCAACGAGGGCGCTGTCCTGCCATGACTTTGCCGTGTCGTGGAAGGTCGACTCGCGCACCTTGTCGCCGAGAGCGGTGGCGTACTCCTGCTTAAGGACGTGAATGTAGGCCCTGCCTGGCTTGGACGGTTTGGCGGCACTGTGATATGGTCAGATGCAGTTGAGGAGTACCAGCATTCCAGTGCCATACTCTTTCGAGATCTTGCCCTGCTCCCACCGCAACCAGTCCACCTTCCCAGCGCCGACCTTCCATTCGTCGCCCAGGATGGCCTCAAACTCGGCGTGGGTCATGCCCGGGGGCAGCCGCCGGCAGATGAGCTTGAGGCGCGGTGCGGCAGCCTTGGGACCGCGGGGTGCTTGTGAGGGTGCATTCTTCTGGAGGACTGCAACTGGCAGAATGCCATTGACGCCGGCCTGCGGAGTCATATTGGAGGTGTTGAGGCGGATTGAAGTTTGAGTGTCAAGCAATCGCGTGCATGTGCCCTATAAAAGTGGTTAGGCGTTTGCACCAGACATTCCATGGATAGCCAATACCGTGATGGGGCTGGCAAACGATGTCGACCGGCTCACGGGCCTTATCGGTGAGATATGGCGGTAGTGACTAGGCCGGCAGGGTGCTCAGTGAGGGAGCAAAGAGGGGCACGCGGTCAATAGTAGGGAGAATCATCGGGAGCGGGGAGGTGTGTCGGTGAAGGCGGCGACGCCCAAGCTATGCGACTGCAACGGCGGGCTTCGGGGAGGTGCAGAGTGCAGAGTGAAAGTAGTGGGCAGCGGCGACAATGTTGTCTCCAGCGCATGTCACCGCGGAAAGAATGATGCATGACAGGCGCCGCGGCGTTTTGCGACCACAAGCGCCGAGTTCATCAGCCACCGCCGCTTTGTCGACCATTGCAACTACGCCTCATCCAAGCTCCACCTCCACCTCCACCTCACCATGCATATCCGCGGCTAGACTGCCCACCTCGTTGTATTCTGACTACCACCCTGATTTTCCAAGTCTCTTCCGTACCGACCCATGATAGTTCACGGCCCCGCGACGTCACGCCCGAGATACCCCACCGTCACACGACCCAGTCTTGCTCTTCCGCCGTTGCGACTCTCGTAGTCCGCCCCGCACCTTCTTCGACACCTTTAAAGGTATACTTCCTTCACCGTACATAACACATGGCGCCAAAAGACAGCGATGTGCCCCAGCCGGGGCCCGCCCGCCTCTCCAAGGGTGCAGGACCCGACGAGTGGTTAGAACAGGCCAAGACGTGCAAGTACCTGCCAGAGGCCGACATGAAGCGGTTATGTGAGATTGTGAAAGAATGTCTTATGGAGGGTGAGTCTCATTGAAGAGCTGCAACACTACCTGCGCACAATGCCATCATATATGATGCCTACAAAGACCACCATATACTCACACACCCACCCAGAGTCCAACATCCAGCCCGTCCGAACACCAGTCACAGTCTGCGGCGACATCCACGGCCAGTTCTACGACCTGCTCGAGCTCTTCCGCGTCGCCGGCGGCATGCCCAACGACGCCCCCGCCGCCCCCCTCTCTCCGCCCGTCACATTACCAAGCACAATCAACCCCCTTGACCTCGAGCCGCCCACCGCCATAACAGATCCGCGCGTGAAGCGCAAGATGAAGCGGAGATACCAGAAGGACCCCAACTACACCGGCCCTACAAGTCCTCCGGGAGGTGACGGCGATGACGATGACGGCGATGAGGAGGAAGAGCACCGCGGCCGGAGTAGAAGCGTACATGATAGGAGAAGTACGTCGCTATCGGACGCTGATTCAACGCGGAACACTGTCGTTGGGAACGGCCAGCAGAACTTTATCTTTCTGGGTGACTTTGTCGACCGAGGGTACTTCAGCTTAGAAACATTTACCCTCTTGATGTGTCTAAAGGCAAAGTAGGCAATACCCTTCTCCCAAACCCCCTCCCTATCCTCACTGACGTTGCTAGATTCCCCGACCGCGTCACCCTCGTCCGCGGCAACCACGAGTCCCGCCAAATCACCCAAGTCTACGGCTTCTACGAAGAATGCCAGACAAAATACGGCAACGCCTCCGTCTGGAAAGCATGCTGTCAAGTCTTCGACTTCCTGGCCCTCGCCGCCATTGTCGACGGCAAAGTGCTCTGCGTACACGGCGGCCTGAGCCCCGAGATTCGCACCCTAGATCAGATTCGCGTTGTGGCAAGAGCGCAGGAAATTCCGCACGAGGGCGCGTTTTGCGATCTAGTGTGGAGTGATCCTGAGGATGTGGATACTTGGGCGGTTAGTCCGCGTGGGGCTGGGTGGTTGTTTGGGGATAAGGTTGCTAGTGAGGTATGTTTGCGCAAGTTTCTTTTCCGTTTCTTTACGGCGGTCATGTTAACGATTCCACCAGTTCAACCACGTCAACAACCTCACCCTCATCGCCCGCGCACACCAGCTTGTCAACGAAGGCTACAAGTACCACTTCAAAGACAAGGACGTCGTTACCGTGTGGTCCGCGCCGAACTATTGCTACCGCTGTGGCAATGTCGCGAGTATCATGAATCTTGCGGAGGATTTGAAGCCTGAATTTCAGATCTTTAGTGCGGTGCCGGATCATAAGCGTGCGGTGCCGGCGGGGAGGGGCGGGAGGGGGGAGTACTTTTTGTAGATGGGATGGAGTGAGATTGGGAGGGCAAGGGAAAGTGCTTCTAGTGGAGTGGAGGGATACCCAGTGTGTTTGCAATGTACGATATAGCATGGTGTTGTTGATCTGT
>Ga0265798_10002243_pt1 | contig 28719 bp, 23 predicted proteins | sample P3T30metagenome_FD_192430 | JGI IMG/M metagenome (GOLD analysis project Ga0265798, IMG submission 192430) | Plant litter microbial communities from East Loma Ridge, Irvine, California - P3 T30 | ecosystem: Environmental > Terrestrial > Plant litter > Unclassified | place: USA: California...
CTCGACGGGGTCGGAATAGTAGTCAGCCTGCACGATGCCGCCCGGCACCTGCTGGCGCTCGAAGGCAAGCTGCTGTTCGGCCAGGCGCGCCGTAGCCGTGGCTTGCTGCAAGAAGTAGCTGTATGCGCTTTGCAAGATACCGCTCATCCAGTCATACAGCTCGGCGTTAGTGAACTTGGTCGTCAGAAAGTTAAGTACCGCCGTAGCGTGATCGAGTTGAAGTTGCGAGATGCGTTTTTCCTGCCCCACTACCTTCACTTGATCATTGGCGATTTTAATCTGCTGCTGGTTGATTTTGATATCCTTCGCAGCGAGGTTCTTCTGAAATTGCCATTCCTGCTCACGGCGCCGAAAAGTAGCTTGTGTTTGCGCATACTGAGCTTGCGCACTAGCAGCTGCCTGTGCTGCACCCGCCTCTGTTGCCCCACTGCTAAACACAGTGAAAGGATTTTGCAAAAAATTTGCAAAGGTTGCTATTTTTGCAAGGTCTGCGCCATGCGCGGCTGCTTTAGCAGCTATTTGAAGTGTCGCTATCGTTGTTCGCTCCCAACCGTTTAAACCTTCACTTAGCCAGTCAGCGTATTGCCCTTCTACTATTTCACTGCGGTCCAATTGTAGGTTGGCCAAATCGACGCCATCCTCGGCCTCGGTCACGCGCAGGCTTTGAAGCTGCACGGTGGCCTGGCTTACGGCGATGTCTTGACGGGCCTTGAGTTGGTTGTAGGCTTCGGCGTCGCGCTTTTCGAGGGCCGCCAGTAGCGAGGCCTCGGTTTGCTGGGCCAGGGCCACTAGGTTGCGGGCCCGCTCCATGATGTAGGCGTAGCGGTAGGGCGTGGCCGGCACCACCAGGCGGGTGCTACGGACGAGTTGCCCGGTGCTGCTAAGGGTGGGCAGGCCAGTCGTGGTGTCGGTGGCTGCCGCGTAGGGGTCAAGTTCGCGTTGGACGCCGGCGATGTTGCGGCACGAGCGAATCTTGAACAAATTCAGCTCGGCCTGCAAGGCCAGGGCAAACGGCACGGGGTTGGTGGGCACGCAGAAGTTGGCTCCCAAGAATGGCACGTAGGGTCGCACGCTCACGGCTGGCAGGGCAAACGGTAGTGGCATAACGGTGGTAGCAACGCTACCCGTAGTGGCGCACAGCGAGATGTAGCCACCGGTCAAGGCATCGAACTGACCGTTTACTAGTTGCCAGGCCTGCTCAAACGCCGCTATCCAGGTACGGTTGCCATGCTTGGCATCGTTAAAGAGCCAAGTGAGGCCAGCTCCATTCCAACCGGCGAAAGTAACCCGCTTGAGTATCTGCTCAAGCAGGGCGCGTTGATTGGTGCGCGCCAGCACGGCCTTCAGCGATTGCCACTCGGCTAGCCAAGCGGCGGGGAAAAGCGGATCAAGCGGATCAAGCAGTTCGGCTGTACCAGGGGTAGCATACTGCGTAATGTCCTGCTTGAGCAGACGCGCTGCCAATTCATAGAGGCTGCGGGCCCGGTCTACCGATTCGGATGTATCGGCTGTAAATTCAGTGTCAGCGTAGGCTAGCAGACAGCGTACCACGCTCATCACTACGTAGTCGAGGTGCGCGGTGGGGCGCAACGCGGCTAAAGTGTAGGGATTATTGGGGTTAGTGAGCCAAGCTAATATGGTGGCTTCGGAGTAGATGGCCGCTACGCCGGTCACCAGCGCCGGGTACACGAGGCGTCCCGCCACAGGGGTACTTGTCGTAGAGAGGCGGGTGTAGTCGTATACCAAACGGTAATAGTGCAGGGCCAGCTCGTAGTTGTGGTCACGCATTAACTCCTGAGCCAGTAACATGGGCAGGGCGTAGTACCCCTCATTCACGAGGGTGCTCACGAAGCTTGGGGCATCGAGTGGGGTAGCGGCGTGGATGGACGCCAGTACGGTGGCACGGGCGTCGAGATCGGCCGGACTCAGCGAGTTGAAAAGCGGCGGCAATGTGGGTAGCGCTTGGTGCAGTGTGCTGCTACCGCTGGCTTGCTGAAGTGTGGTAAGTGCCGTGCCTGTGAGGGAGCCGGCCGCCCGGCTATAAAGCGTACAGTCGGCTACTGGAGTGTGGTCGTTGCCGTAGCCGCTACGCAAGGCTGGGCCCACAAAAGTGTAGGGGGCTGCGAGGGTCGTGACAGCATCAGCGGGGTTGTTGAAATAATCGCCCGGCCACTGCGATGCGCCCATAGCAGATTGAAAAATACCCGAAATGGTTTGAAACTTGCGGCTGGCTAGCACCGTGCCGCCGAAGCCATATGTGCTGGTATTATAGTAAACTACTGACTTGTAATTATTAAATGGATAGTAGTTGCCCAAGACGGAAGTATCGTCGGTGAGTTGGAAGCCAGCTGCCTGGATGGGTATCCCGGCCTCGGCTAGCGGCACCTGCTTATCGCTCACGTAGGTGTTCACTGTAGGGCTACCCATGGTAGTAGCCACCTCCATCATAGGATTACCCGACATTATATTTCGCACTGCCTGTTGGAAGCTCAAAAAAGAACTGGCCTGCCAGCTACTCGAAAACACGGGCGTAGTATAGCCAATGCCGCCAGGGTTGGGCTGGGCGTAGCTGTTGGCAAATACAGCGAGCCGCTCACTCCAGATGTATTTACTGGGCGTAGTGGTCGACAGCTTGAACGTATTGAGCACTGTAGGATTTTGGCGACCCACCTGTATTCCCACTGTGTATTCGAGCTGGCCCGTATTAATAAACACGCATGCTAACAGCGTTAACTCCGATACTAAAAAGACGGTGTTAGTTTGCTCACTGGCAATGCCAGTACCCTGAGCATCAAGCGTAGCACGGAACAAGTCCATATTATAGACCTCGCCCACAATGCCCTCGACCAAAGGCAGGAGGCCCGGCGTGAGAGGCAGCGAAAATGGAAACTCCGTGTAGAGGGGCTGCACGCGGTTGCGCACACCCGTGAGCAGGGGCGGCAGGGTTTCGTCGGGGCAGGCTGCCACCAATAGGTTGCGCGGCTCTAAGGTGCCAGTGCCGCTCAGTTCCAGGCGAGCGAAATCACCCTCCCAACTTAGCGTACGTAGGTTTAAGCGCTGGTAAGCTAGGTAGAGCGAGGCCGCCGTAGTAGCGAGCACATTTTTCTGGGGCTCGCGCAGCAGGGCAAACACGTATACATACCGTTCTAGGGTGGCGGGTCGGTACACGGCTGCGCCTACCACGCGCTCTACCAAGTCGGTGCCCGGCAGGCGCGTCCAGCCGTAAGAAAGCTGCGCCCCGTCGGCCGCCGCGAGATAGTAGAGATTGGCGTAGGCTATGTGTGAGGCTGCCACAGCTACCTGCACGCTCATGTCGGGGCCGGTGGCAGAGGTAAAACCCGTCGTGGAAGCCGCAGGTATTCGTACCTGTGCGGCTGCTTGCACCTCGAGTGTGCCCAGGTCGCTCATAAACGCTTGGTAGTCATCCATGTAACCGCGCGCGTCGGTCGGGCTCAAGCTGGCCGCCTGTCGAATGGCACTCACCGTTTGCTTGAACTGCGAAGTCTGACCCGGCTTGAGGGCGGGCAGCAACACGTTTTGCGGGTAGAGGTAGAGGAACATCAGTGAGCGCCAGCGCTCGTAGCTGCTTAGCCACTGCCAGTCTGACTCAAACGTTTTATCCTCCAAGGAAAGCGTAAAGTCATTGCTAGCTAGTCCGCCACGCACGTTGGTGAAGAGCTTTTGTAGCACTGTGCTAGCCTGCGCCACGCGGGTCGTATGCTGACAGCACACGGTCTGAAAGTCAAGTAAATACTTTTCCCCCATCGCCGTGGCGCGAATAGCCAGCGTGTCGCTGCCAGCGCCTGCTTTAGCCATGAGCAGCGCATCGCGCAGCAGCCCTAGGTACTGGTCTTCAGTTGCCTTTACGGCTTGTGTTTGAGCTTCCGTCAGCGACTCGGCCTGCCCGAAGCGGGCCGTGAGGTTACGCTGCCACTGGCGGCGCTCCACGGCCGAACTGCGCCACGGTTGCGTGGCCAGCGACTCGGCCTCGTCCTGCGGCTGACGGAAGAAGTAGGGAGAAGGGATGACGCGCAGCGCGATTTCCTCCCGGGCCCAAGCGGCATACTGACGCAGGCGCAGCACCTGCGTTAGCAGGTGAGGTACCTCCGCCGCACGGTCCGCCCCACTGCCTTTCGCCTGGTTTACAAGCAAATCGAGTCCGTCCGGCGTTAATTGGAGGCGCCGCAATACGGGGCTCACATCCACTCCCGCTTGCTGCTGGCTGTGCAGCGTTTCCAGTTCTAGCTGGTTGCTGTGCAGCAGACTCGAAATAGTTAGCCACGCTGCTGCTTGGCGAGCTGTCACGTCACTGATGGCCTGGATAGTCTGCCACGCAATTTGCTGGTTGTTAAACCACGTCTCCACTACCTCTTGCCGCCGCTGGTAAAGGTCGAACGCCGGATTGATGTAGGGCTTGTCAGATAGGAAGGGAACGTAGAGATTACGGCTACGCTCACCCGCCTGGCGGAAGTCGCCCGGCACCAGCTGGTCAGGGTCGATAAGCGGGCGCTGATCAGCCAGCGTGAGCGCCTGTATCCACTGGGCACGGGTAGCTACTTCGGCGCGCCACTTCACCAGGCGGTGCTTGCGCGTGCCAATGAAGTAGTCAAGCGGCGTAACCTGGTAAGCACTCACGCTCGTTTCCTGAGCTAGCCAAGACGGTGCATAGAGCGAGGGATTCGTGGGCGAAGTGCCCGCTGCCGGCATAGGAGTACTTTCGGGCACGTAGTTGAGACGGTACGCTACTGCGCGCTTCCAGGCCAGGGTAAGTAAAGCAGCCATTTCCTGCCAGAGCGTATCGGCGGGCTGCGCAACTACCTGGGCGCGTAGCTCCACGAGGCGGGCTGCTTCGCTGGCCCGCAGGTTTAGGATGGCCGCCAGGTAAGCCTGCGCCGCGACCTGTTGGGTATCGGCACTATTTTGCGAGGCTGCGACAATTGCTTCAAAGGTCGTCAGCGTACCGGGTGGGGTGCCCGGGAGCACGGCGGCGGGAGCCACCTCGAAGCGGTTGGCGCGATAGGCGTAGGTGAGCATGGCGTCAGCGCGTCGCGGCGCAGTCAGTGCATTGCTACCGCTGGACAAGATGGCCTGACGCTTTTGCAGCAGTTCGGCCTGCCGGTCGCTCCAGAACTTACTGGCCTGGTCGCCAAAGCCCGCGTCGGGCAGGTCGATGGGCGTTACCTCGTCGGGGTCGATACGGGGTAGCTGTACGGGGTCAGTGAAGCCAAATTCCACTGGCCGCACCTGCTGCCAGATGCCGGCCTGCGGCTCCTGTAGCGCGCGCTGGAAAAACGTATAGCTCAGGTCAACGGGAGTAGTGCTCTGCTCTTCCTTCAGCCAATCAGCCTCAAAGCACTTCTTGACCGACTGACGCACGATGTCGAGCGCCTCCTGCAACTCAGCTTTACTTAGCTCCTTGGCACGGTTAAGCTGCCAGAGGTCATGCAGCCGCTGCATCGCCTCTACGCTCAATCCGATGCCGCGTAGCAACGCCACCGCTAAGGGTGCCCCCGCCGTATTGCCGGCACTATCGGCGTGCAGGTAAGCCAGCACAGCCGTACCCGAAAGGATACTCGAAGATGACAGCTGGTAGTATTTAACGTAGGCCGTAAACTCACTGGTGTTGCTGTCCCACGGGATATGGGTGTACACCGTCCCATCGCTGGTATAGGTAAGCGAACGGCTGGTCAACGTATTGAGCAAGGTACCGAGTCCACCCGCAGCCGTAGTGACAGCGGTGGAGAGCAGCCCCGGCGCGAGTTGGTCCTGCAGGAAGTCGTAGCGCCGGCGCCAAAGTTGATACGCGCGGTTACCCAGGTTGGCTTGCCCAAGCTGCAGGGGACGAAAATCGTCGGGCCCTAACAGGTCAGGGTCTACCAGGAACGTAAAACCATTCCAACTCGGGTTGCCGGAGCCAGGGGTTTGCAGCAGGGCAATGCTGCTGGCATCCTGGCTGAGCCACTGGGCCGCCAGCACCTGCTGCCGGCCAGCTGTCACGGCTGGTAATACCGCTACGGCAAAGGTAGCTTCTTCAGTACCCGTCACGGTTGCCACCATCGAGCCGCTAAGACCGCTGCCGTGTTGGGGATAAAGGAGTCCGGTAAACGTTTGCGAGGCGCCGTCACTCTCCAGAAGCGTACCGCGGGCAATCACGTTATCTTCAGTTGGGTCGCCGGCATATACGACCACGTGGGGCTTGCTACCGGCAGTGATGGCAATACGCAACTGGCCGTTGCTGTCGGTCGTGATGCCGTAGGCAATGCCTTGAAAATTCCACCGGATAAGCTTGATGGCATCCGTGTCGGCAACAGGCGTCAGCAACAGACCCGTACGCAACGGGTCTACGGCCGTGCTGGCCAGACCAAACAATTCAGTCAAGTCCGCTTCTACGGCATCGAGTGAGCGGCCATCGGCCAGTTGGCTGGCGCTGAAACGCGTTTGTAACTCACTAATCAGGTCAGCTGGTAACTGTAGCCGACTAGCCAGGTCGTTGAGCGTAGCTTTCGTCACGGCGCGCACTTCCGTCAGGGAAGTACCTAATGCTTGTAACAAGGCTTCCAGCACGCTTTCCACGTAGGGACGAGCCGCGGCCAAGTTGGGGGAGGGGATAGCGTCCCGGCGCCATTCCGCCCGAATTACCTCAATGGCGAGGCGATACTGGCATACCTGCTCGTCGGCCGACTGACAGTTCACGCTCAAGTCGCAATAGGGCTGCAAAAAGCTATCCTGCAGCTGCTTAGGAATGGCCGAGCCAGCGATGTTGTTATAGCGCAAGTTTTCCTTCGCGTACTTGAGTAAAGCAGCCAGGTAGGCCGTTGGGCTCACCGCGCTCCGGCAGGCCGGGCAGTCGCATTGGCCGTCAGGCTGGTAATTGAGTTCGGGACCGACGGGCGCGGCGTTGAAGCCTTCAATGACGTCGTAGCCCGGCAGAGTCGCTACGCCTGCATCCGGGCCGAAAGCCGAAGTCGTGCTGTCGCCTTCAATAACCCCCTGCTCGGCCAGCTGACCTAGATTAGCGAAGCGAGCCGCTACCGCCGGCCCGTTAGTGGGGGGCATAGCAGCAGAGGAGCCAGCACTTAGTAGCCCTAGCGTCTGGCTCAAGGCCTGGACGGCGGCGGTTTGCTGGTAAAAAGCAATAGCCTGGGTACGTTGCGCTTCGCTAGTAGAGTCAGGGGCAAGGATCGCCGTAAACTCAACCTGCGAAGTCGAGTCAAGCACCTGCGCCAGCGAATAGAACCCCTGATCCACTACCTGCTCGTGAAAGGCGGTATCGGGTGATACAACTTCAAATTGAGCCAGGCCATCAAGACGACGGGCAGCCGCTAGTACCTCCGGGTCAGTAGCGTCCGCAAAGTGTTGCTGTACGCCGCCGACCGCCCGCACGTCGGCCAGCGAAGTAATTCCCCGCTAGGCCAATAACTCACCAAGCGCGGTTGGCAGCACAAACTTACTGAGGGTTTGCGAGACCGGGGCGGCGCTTGCTGCCTGCAGGTCAGTTGGATAAGCCACTTCCGCGTTACTCGCCGTTAGCGTCAGCGTAAGCGCTGGTTCACTTGTCGTATCCTGACCGGGGTAGTATACGGCCGCCTGCAAGGTGGCAGGAGTCTCGGCGACCGCATCGTTTTCATCCAGATACAGGTCCCTGCTGACAGTCAGCCCAAAGCGCCCGTCCGCACTCGTGCGCAACTCGCCCAGGAAATTCGCTGCCCCTTCCCGACTATTAAATACTTGCTCGATGCGCAGCAAAAAGTTAGCCAGCGGCTCCTGCTCAGTCCCCAGCAACTGCCCCCGCACCGGCAGGAGGGAAGCCGGCAGGAGCGGCTCCTTGTTTTCCGCCTGCAAAAATTCCTGAAGCGTATTCCGTACCCAATCCGCCAATGCATACACCAACGGGTGATTGGCGGGCAGGAGCACTAAGCGACGAGCTAAGGTATCCGACACCGCCGTAGCCAACTCGGGGACAGTCGTTACCGCTGCGTTGCCCGCAGGGTCTAGTAGCAGTAGCTGAGCCAGGGGCGCTAGTTCGCCGGATACGGAAGCCAGTAACCGCGCCGGCAACTCCGCATCGGGATAATTTTGGGCTACTACCAGTTGAGCCCCTGTTTGCAAGGCACCTACCAACTGCTCAATCAGCAGATTATCGCTAGACGGCGCGGGAATCCATAGGACACGCGCCAGTTCATTCAGGGGCAGCTCGCTCGCTGTGCTCAGGGAACCGGTTGGATAGGCTGCTGCCAAGCGTGGGCCCAGGTCAACCAGTAGCGCTTGCAGAACCGGGTCTTTCGGCGCGTCCAGCAGGCGCTTCCAGCGACCTTCCGCATCAAGCTGTCGTTGAACCTGCTGCTGCCAGGCTGCTACTATAGGAATCCAGAAAGCTGGCGTGAGTAGCGAAGTCAAGTAGTGAGCGCCTTCCGGTGCGGCCACTTGCTCTACGAAGTCCGCCAGCGTAATAGTCCGTTCTTGCAGAATGGTAGTTAGCTGGGTAAGCAGCGGCTGTGCGTAATCAGCCCCCCGTAGCACGTACTGTGCATACGTTTCATCCGCGGGGCCAGCCGTCGGGAGAATCGCGCTGACTAGCTGGCTGGCGGCCGCGTTGCCAATAAACGGCTCAGCAGCTGCCGCTGGGGGCAGATTCAGGTAATTGGCCGCCGTGACTAGTCGGCCCTGCTGGGCGTAGTAGGTGCGGGCTACAGGAGCAAGCGGCGGCCAGGAAGCGGGAGCTGACTGGGTGGTAATAGTAGACCAGGTAAGGACCAGGGAGGGTACCATAAATGAGGTTGGTAAAAGAAAACTGAAACGGGATGTGTTAAATCAGCAATGTGGCTAAGGTTCTTGTAATTAATAGGATATGCTTATGTATCTCACCGTAAAATCATAGCCCCTGAGTTGCTGGTCGCACTGGACAAGCAGGAGAGAAAATGAGCCGGACCCCGCAGGACCGGGCAGGGTGGAATGCGATTGCAAAGGAGAAGGCGGTGACCGGCGGTTTCCTATTGCCTAATGCCATTAGCAGTTTGCTAACCAGGTTACTCAGGTAGCTTATTTGCCGTGAGTGCGGAAGTAGCGGCTCCGCCAAGTGGCTTTCAACTAGTTCGTTACCTGACTTGGCAGGTGTCATTACCCCGCCTGAGTCCAGTTCACCAGTCGGAATTACCGGCTTTATTGGATTACAGGACCGACACCAGTATCCCCACCCTTGGCAGAGGGCCGACTTCCAATTAGGCGGCCCTAGTTGGCAACCCAGGAGCAGTGTCGTTTTTAAGGCTTGTTTCCTGGCAGGCGCCCGCTGGCTAGGCAATCCCGACGAGCCTGTTTTAGCGCGCTAGCTCATGCTTCCGCATGTCTAGCATAGCGTAAAGGGATTGGCTGCGCTTTGTCCTGATCGCGCTCAGCCAGCCACGAGTTGGCGGTAAACGCCGATGCGCAAGAGCTGCACGGCAGCGCTACCCAGGGTGGTTCGCTCAATAGTTAATGTCAGCCGTTCCCCCACCTTAACCGTGAAGGGCAAGCGCACTGGTCGCTCCTCAACTTCCACGCTAATACTGGCACAGTTGGTTTGGCCTACCAGCTGATAAGTGCCGGCTGCCTGCGCGTCTATTTCGTAGCAGCACGAGTCGGCAGCGTCAGCAGCAAACTGCCAATCCAGCCAAGCAGCAGGCAAAGCTTCGGGAGCCCCCACCAGAGACTCCTCCAGGAGCGTAGTTAGCAGATCGCCTATAACGTGCGTAGTAGTTGGGGGATCAGATGAGGAAGGGGTACCGCGGGCAGCGGCCAGCGCAGCCAGGAGCTGCTGCTGGATAGCATTTAGCATGAGAAGGAGTAAATAAAGGACAATGTCCCCAAGTGGCGGCAGCACCAGAAGACCCGATTGGGATGGGTAGCATTTTGCTGGTATCCCCAGATAATCTCACGTAGTGACCACTGGTAGCCGCGCTTAGCGTTCGCTAAAGGGGAGGGCGAAATACGCTGCCATTGTTCTCCAGAACCGTTTGCTTGTTAGCTATGCTCCTAAGCCAGCTAGTTAGTCACCTCCTTGATACCAGTGAGTAACAAGTAGCTCCTATTATTAAATAGTTAGCTTAAAGCTGTTTGGTAACTTTAAGCAACCGCATGACTTGGCAACTACACTGGACGCAGGATAGTCTTGAGCAATCTCTGCCCCCCTTGTATCGCTAGCTGCTGGGAGCAGATGCGACTACGTAACGTGCGCTTGCTACAGTAACCGGATTGGGGACTATTTCGAGCGCGTTTTTGCTGCCATGACATGTGGGTGCTGCCGTGCACTACGTCCTTCCACTCTCTACTATCAACTAACGAAACAGCCCTTGATTAATAACATTAATTATTAATTGTCAATAATTTATTATAATTACTTGTTTAAAACTATTGAGCAAAACTTCAGTACTCGCCGTGGTTTTTAGCCCTATTAACCAGTGAAAGAAGGAGCACAAGAATAAGCGGATAAGGGGAAGCCAAAAAAAGGTCGGTATTTCGGGCATCCTTACCGCTTTCCAGTAGAATCGCTACTTCCTAAGGCTAGCGTTAAATCCGGGTATATACCTGGCATTTAAAGAACTAAGGCTGCACTTCTGGGCGATTCTGTTTGGAGAGAGTGACTCGACCCCAAGCAGAGAGACGGTTGCTGAATCGCGACTCAGTTATTGACGGGTGAATACTAAAGCGCAATACCTACTCCCCGGCGCTTATGTAGACTGCGGGCTAGACTATTGTGCTGACCTACCTACCTCACCCTACTACCAGGGATGTGGAAGATCGACATCACCAAAGCGATTTCCCCCAGCTACCTAGTAGAAGCCGTCGCCTGCTTGCTTAGTCCTACCAGCTTTTTTGTGCCCGCTATATGCATCGGGTTATTCTGCTGTCGACTTCGCTGCCTGACTCCTCTGGTAGCGCGCCCGGATAGCCGGGGAGTTTTCCTAGACGATCAACATCCCCCACCGCCTCCACCTGCAAAAAGGGGCTCCCCCTTTACCTGGGCGACGGCCTAGTGCGTCCCTACTCCTATGGGTGAGTTCTCTTTTTCTTCCATCTCCCTTACCCCGTGCCTGATTTTTCGCTACTTCATACGCTGGCCGATGGCTTTCAAAAAAAATTAGGCGACCTCGTAGCCGGCGCCATCTGGGTCGGGGCCGGTCTGGCCAGCAAATACGTCTGGGATATCATCACGCAGTGGCGTGTTAGTCGCCGTCAAGCTAAGCAGTCGCATCCCCTCTACCTGGCTGACAAGCAAATCAGTCTCGACATCGCCGCCGACCGGGCTTGCGTCTGGGCGGGCGCGGCGCACGTTTCCATCTACCAGTTTTCCAACGGCCAATACTTTACCAACGGTGATTCCATTCAGAAGATCAGCATGGTGGGGGAAGCGACAGAGAGTAACCTAGTGGGCCGCTGGCGACTCGCTTCCCAGAATCTACCCACGAGCGCCTTCCCTTACCTGATGCGTGCGCTGCAGGCGGGCCACACCTGGCTCTACCGCGACGAGTGCGAGGACTACGAACTCAACCGTCTGCTGCGCGAGCGTGGCTACGCCAGTGCCGTCGCCGTGCTGCTGCAAGGGCAGAAGGGCACCTGGCTTGGGCTGCTCATCGTGTCTTGGGGGGAAGGGTACTTCACCGATGCCCATTTGAACCTGCGCCTACTCGAAAACCACCGCCGGGCCTGCGCCTACATCCTCGCTAATCCCTAATCAGGACTTTTCTTATGGCTACCCCTGCCTCCACCGCCACGCTCGTCAACCGCCTCTTCACCATTGTCGTGCTGATTCTCACCCTGTACACGGTTTACCGGGGCTACCGCTTGTTTGTCGCCTACGGCAGGCTGCGGCAGGAAAATAAGTACTATAAAACCGAGAACTTCTACCGTACGGTCGCCGACTCTATCCGCCGCACCCTGCCGCCGCCGCCCCGCCCTGCCCCATTAGTAGTCTATCGAACGTTGCCCCTGAGCCCGCAGGCTGCGCAGGCACTGGCCACGGCCGTTACCAGCCGGGTGCGGCTCGAAGTGCAGCGGGAACTGCGGACCGCGGCCGAGCGACTCGCAGTTCCCGTCCGCCCGGCCCCGCGCCTGCCGCAGCAGAAAGCCGTGGTGGCGCTCAAGGACACCACCCTGCGCCGCCGCTCGGTGACGACCGGGCGCGTCGTGACGACACCGGCCAAGACCGGCACCTTCCGCGACCCCTGGTTGCGCTTGACCGGCGTCGTCATTCCCGGTCAGCCCGGCCGCAAGGACTCGCTGCAAGTCAAGTATCAGCTGCGGCTGGACTTCAGCGCCCGGGCTTATTCCAAGCGAACGGCCACCCACTGGTGGCAGTGGTGGAAAGGGCGCCGGGTTTACGTGGACCTCCAGAATAACAACCCGAACACCACCACTACCAAGTTGGAAGGCCTGCCAGTCCAAAAAAGGTAAATTATCTCTCCACTGAACATGGCTTCTCTTTTTCGCACGGACCTGATACGCGCCTGGCTAACTCACCACCGGGTCGCCATCATCGGCACGGCTCTCTGCTGCCTGGGTCTGCATTGCCTTTTTCCCGCTGCTACGTCTCCAGGGGCGCCCACCGGCCCCGCGGTGCCCTTAAGCAACAGCGCGGTACGCCGCGCTCGCCAGGCCCAGGCGGCTCGCCTTGATTCCATCCGCCAGGAAGCTTCGACGCTACCCGCCCGCCAACGAGTCCGGGATAGTGCCCTCACGGCGGCTCGCGCCCATAATCGACAAGCTGCTTACTACCTACACCTCCTCTCTCATGAAGCTACTCCTCCCGCTCCTGCTGCTGGGCACGTGGCCCGCGCACTCGCAAACTACCAGCCCGGCACCTATTCCCTTGACAGCAGCACTTCCCTCCGGTAAAGTATGCCTGGAGCCGCACCAGGCCGAGGTGATCCAGGCGGCGCTTACCCGCTTTGAATTACTCAAGCAGGCGTACGTCGCCAAGTCCGGCGCTTATCAGGGTCTACTGGCCGGGCACGTGCAAGACAGCCTGCTACTGGTAAGTCATGGTCATCTGCTGACCTGGTACCGGGCGACATACCACCAGGAGCAGCAACTGCACCTGGAGACTACGCGCAGGCTGTGCGTCAGTCAGCAACGAGCCACCCGGCGCGGCCTGCTCGCTACCGGCGAGGCGGCCCTGCTTGCCTTCATGGCCTATCGCCTGCTCAGTAAATAAGCCACCTTTTCTTTCAACTACCCCATGAAAATCACCCCCACTCCCTCCCCCTGTCCTCCCTGGCAACGGCTGATTAGCTACGCACGGCGCCACGTACCGGTACTGCTCGCGCTGGCCGTCCTGGCGGGCTACGTCTTTGGCCCCCCGCTGCTGCAACGCCTGGTCTTCTTTGCCCACGAGGCGCCCCCCCTCGTGCCGGGCGGACCCGATCTGGAAGGCTCCCAGGTCCTGGCCGCCCAGCAGGCCGCGGGCTGGATGCAACTCGGCGCCATCACCAGCAAGCTTTTTGCCGGCGTGGCGTACTTCTCGACCGCCATCTTCCTGGTCTGGTTTCTCATGCACTACATCACCCCTGCGCTGCCTACTTGGGCGAAGCGCAGCTTTACCACTGATTTCAACGACCCTAGTCTCCCCTTGACATGGAAATTCGCCTTGTACACCGCTATCTGGCTGGGCTTGCTGTTCTTGTTTGCAGTCTGCGTGCTGGCGGCCAGCCTCGCCCAGTAAGCTGGGCCCGGCAGCAGGCTAATGCGGCCTGTTTGCTGAAAAGCAGCGCGACGCGGCTCCACATCCGGGAGGCGACGGGGCGCAACGATGGCCCCGAAGTAGAGGCCGCCCAGCGCGCTGCGGGCGCCCGCAAGGGAGACCCCTGGTGCGGCTGCGAGCAGTACGTAGAGCAGCGGCTCTGCGGACTCCCGGCCCCGGCTTGGTCGGCCGCCGCCGCAAACTGGACCCGGGCAAGTAATCCCCGCACCTACTATATCCGCGGCCAGCGCGGCGTCGTGGACAGCATTCGGGTGGGCGACCAAGTAACGTTCTATTATGCGAACCTGGGGCGGGTCGGTCACGTGGGCCGCAACGTGCAAATTAGCAGGGGGCTGCGCCGGGGCCGACCCGCCCGCGGCTTTGTCGTGCGGGCGGGTAACACGGGCCGGGGAGGGGGACGCGATGGCGCCGGGGTGCACGACGTTTTTTACGCAGCGACGGACATTTACGCGGCCGCTAACTGGAGGTATTAGTTGCTTTTTAGTTCGGCTACCGATGCACGTATGCCGGACCGGGGGTAGGATCACCTACTCCTTCCATCTGGCACTGGCTGGGGCTGTCTGACCTGTAGGTGCTCTACTTCTTCGCGCAACTGCTCGTAGAGTTCCCGCAGATCGGTAGTGGCATCTTCCAGGCTGTCCACTTTGCGATAAAGTGTATCGTTGCGATTAGGCAAATTCGCCGTAATCAGGAATACCACCTGCCAAATCTGGAGGATATCCTCTATGTATACGTTAAAGGAGGGATAGTGCCGGTTATCCGAGGAGAGGCGCAGCAAGTGGTCGCCCTGTAGCCGGTTCTTCACGCGCTTCACCTGGATACCCCGGCTCTCAGTTACCACGACGCAGACGCTGAAGTCGGTAACGTCTCGCCATTCGGCTCGCTCGATAAGGCGGCAGACCAGGTAATCCCCGTCGAATATGGTGTCCTCCATGCTGTCATTTACGGCCTGGACAATTAAGCCCTGCCCCGCTCCCCGTAGCATATAAGCCGGAACCGTCATGGCATCCAGTTCCTCGAAATACTCCTGCGTCTGGTAGCCACTCAAATAGCTACCCGCCGCTTTGCGGTTGACGATGGGCACGATGCGGTTGCTCCCCACGTCGGGCGTGGCGACAATAATTTCCGGCCGCGTCCAGGGGAGCGCCACTTTCGAGCTATTCAAGGGCGCAGGTGGCGCCTCCCAGGGAGGCGCGGGCTTAGAGCTGTTAAGAAGCTTGTCACCTGACGTATCCGTGACGAAACGGCGCAGGTCGATAGCAAACGCGTCTACAATCGCCAGCACGGTTTCGAAAGCTGGCTCACTGGCCTTGTCTTCCGCTTCGTAAGACGCGATTTGCCCCCTGCTTAGCCCAAAACGAGTAGCAAATACTTGCTGGCTCTCATTGAGCTCTTCCCGTAACTTACGGATGTTCTGACCTATAGCGCTCATATGTAAATTATTTTGTCAAATATATGCTAAATATTTTGTCATTGTAAATATATTTTACAATCTTTGTCAAAATAGCAGCCAGCAAAGATGGAGCATCTCATGCGTCTTTCCCTCTCCCCCCCTCAGGCAGCCCACTTTACGCGGCCGCTACCCGGGCGGTTAATGCTACGCCCGCTCGCCAGTCGAGACCACGCTACTTGGCGTTTGCGAGCAGGTACTCACCGCTTCTGTTTAAAAGCTGTCTTTCCTAAAGATAATAGCGGGAGCACAAGCGCTTGGTAACGCCGACAGGATTTGCGTTCAGCAAGTTTCTAGCCGCAGTTACCTAAAGGGTGAGGCTACTTAGGTTAAGCGGCACCGATACGCTTATCTGCCACGCACCGCTAGCGCCGTTAGGTAGCTAGTCAGCAGCAGTAAACACTGACGAAAGACTATCTCAATTCGATGGGCTGGCCAGGTTCGCACAACGCTTCTACTTGGTGGGTCACTCAGGCTGCGCCTACCATCCACTTACCAGGACTACTATGCCTAGGCTGTCTGGTTAACCTGACTTGTTGCTCCAGCCGGTTGCAGCATGACTTGACGTGCTTACAAGCTGGGAGTGCCTTCAAAACAAACTCGCCCTGAAAACAGAGCAGTTCCTTACCCTGGGTAGGTAACGGCAACTTCACTTTTCATCTACTTCCTTTTCTAACTACTTAGCCATGACTGTTCGTCAACAAAACCGCTTGCGGCGCAATGAGCGCATTCGCCAATCATTTCGCCAACGCTATTCCGACGCTCCGCGCCCCCGCAAGTTTAGTCGGGAATATGTACTGGCGCAGCTCGCCAACGAATTTTGTTTATCGGTTGCTACCATTGAGGATATTCTTTATGCAAAATCCGATGAAGGTGCTGGAGTTGCCCCTGTCCAAGCTGCCTGAGAGCCTAAATACCTGCCCGCCTATTCTTACCACGGCATCACCACTGGCAGGAGCGGTAAGAAACCATCACCTTAGCGGGTACTAAGTAGATACTGTCGTTCTGAATTAGTATCTAGTTGCCAGAAGCTTACCACTCACGAGTGCTTTTACGAGCCTTCGCTGGCAGCTACCAGCTGCCTCAAGCAGGCTAGCACTCGCTCGCTTTACGGTCTGGTTTCCCTGTACTAACTCAGTAAATCGCGTTGGTACTCATCAATTACCCGACTGCGTCCAGTACTGCTCCTCTGGTATTACTTGTAGTAGCAACCTACTTAGGGGTTGTCGCAGGTGCTTACGGAAACACCACGCTGGCTTTGTACTAAAGTCTTCTTTAGTCCTTCCTCCTTAAGACCTAGCGAAGGCAGGTCAGAGGTGGTTATTCCAAAAGTCCTCTGCCAGACCCAGCGCTATACCTAGCGGTGAAGCACCGGGCTTGACTGCTAACAGCTACTCTGTCGGTTTCGAGTAAACCAATTGACTGTGCTCGAATAGCCAGGGGCTGTACCTGCCTCTACCGCGTGGAGTAACCATGAGTGCTACTTGCCAACTAGTCATCCGGTTAATTGTCTCCCTACGATGAGCGACGATCCAAAGCTTAACTGATTCTTTGCCTGGAAACAGGGGAATAGGAGAGAACGGAAGCTACGCATACGCCTCAGCGGGCCCGCTGAGCTTTTACCCATTTCTCCTCGAGCGCCTAATTCCGTCAGTTACGCTACTAAAGGCCGGTTGAGGACCGCGATACAGAAACAGACGGGGCTACCTAAGAAAGCAGTGCCACAGAGCTAACGATAGGCGCAGACGCAAATTTTGCCTAATTTACACCTTGATAATCAAAAACTTATATTTAAACCTCCGAAATACTAATCTGTATTTTTGGAAACTTCTCACCTTACCATGCTCACCCATACTCGCGAGGAACTACTGGGTTCCCTCACGGCTGCCATCCGCAGCCAAGGCCAAGGTCCTGTGACCACTGCGCAAGACCTGCGCGATTTTCTCACGCTGCTCGTCGACGAGCTGCTCCTTCGTACGGCAGCTAGTTCTCCTGCTCCCGCGGAAGCTATCCTGACTGGAAGTAAGCTCGATTTAAGTTTAAAGCATTACCGAGACCTGACTAGCGGGACTAATTCGTTCGGCAGCTTCTACCAAGGCATAGACGCCCTTGGCTGGGCTACCGGGGGCAATACTGGTACCCTTAACAGGATGCTTCCCGTTGATAAAGATGGTTACGTGGAGTTTACATATCTGCGTGACGATGACGGCGATCAACAACAAGCCTGCCTGGGTATTATTCCCGATTTGACGCAGGAATATCCAGGCTGGGCCGGTGGGACGTTAGCCGTCGCGGTGACGGCAGACCATCTTATTACGACCAACGTTGCGGGCACCGCTACTGTCTCTCCGACGGTACTCCTGCCGAGTCCCACCAGTAAACTAATGCTTGAAGTTATTGGCACGGTCATTAAGCTGAAGAAGTCAACTAACGGGGTCGACTACACAACCGTACTGACTTTTCCTTACCAGCGCACCACGGATCTTTACTTTTTTATTGCCTGTGATGGCATAAGGAAAATATATAATCTGCAAGGTGTCAACGTAGTATTGTTCTGAATATGAGGTGGTCGAGTAAGAACAGCCAGTGCGAAGTCTTACCTTCCACTGCCCATGCCCGACAACAGCAATCCGAGCGGCTCGCCGCTGACCCGCCAAAAATATACGCCCGCCTTTAAAGCGGAGTGCGTGCGCCAAGTGGCGGCCGGGGCCCGGCAAACGGACGTGGCCCGTGCCCAAGGCCTCTCACCCGCTTTACTCGGCCGCTGGCAGCGTCCCGCGTTGGCCGAAGCCGTGCCCAGTAGTGCGGAGCGCGAAGAGATTAAGCGCTTGCGCGCCGAGCTCAAGCGCGTGGAGCAGGAGCGCGATATGTTAAAAAAAGTCAAACCATCTTTGCGCAACCGCCTCCATCATGAGTCGTTATCAGTTCATCGAACAGGTGGCAACCACTGAGCCCGTGCAGGTGCTCTGCCGCGTGCTAGCGGTCAGTGCCGCTGGCTACTACCAGTGGCGGAGACGGGCCGACCGACTGACATCTGCCTGGGAGTCTGCGGCCACCGCCGCCTTTTCGCGCCATGCTCAGCGCTATGGCACCCGACGCCTGCGGGCAGAATTACGCGCCGAAGGGCACGCCGTCGGGCGCTATGCCTTGCGCACCTGGTTACGCCGCCGCGGCCTACGGGCGCTGAGCACCCGGCCGCAACGCCCCCGCACGACGGTCGCTGACCCGGCGGCGATCGTGGCCGAAAATCTGCTCCTTGGCCAGCCTGCGCCAACCGCGCCCAACCAGGTATGGGTCGGGGATATCACCTACTTGCCTCTAATCGGCGGGCGCTGGTGCTATCTGGCCACCTGGCGCGATACGTACTCGCGGCGCGTGGTGGGCTGGCACCTCGACCAACAGATGCCCAGCGAGCTGGTGCTCCCGGCCCTGGAGCAGGCCCTGACGCTGCGCCAGCCGGCCTCCGGCTTGATTATCCACGCTGACCGCGGCAGCCAATACACCAGCTCGGCGTGCCGGACGCGCATCGAAAAAGCCCAGGCACTGGCCAGCTTTAGCCGACCGGGCAACCCCTACGATAACGCCCAGGCTGAGGCTGGCTGGAGTACGCTCAATACCGAGCTGCTGCCGCACGGCGGCGCGTTTGCCAGTCTGGAAGAGGCCCGGCTGGAGGTGGCCTACTACCTCGACACCTACTTCAACCTCGACCGGCGACACTCCGCGCTCGGCTACCGCTCGCCCCACCAATTCGAACGCGACTTCCAAGTCAGCTTATCTTAGTGCACTGTCCATTTTTACTGGACCACCCCAATTCTCGCTGTATCAGAAAAACCAGATGGTTTAGTTGATACAGCGAGAATAGCTTTGTGCTATGCAACAGGCCGTGATTTTCGTGCGTGTCTCCAAAAAGGAGCAGGACTACCAGCGACAGGTGGAAGACCTGCGCGCCGTGGCCCAGAGCCAGGCCGTGCAGGTCGTGGCTGAAATTGCGGAGAAGATTAGCGGGGCGAAAAGGAGTCAGGAGCGGGAGGGGATTCAGCAACTGTTGGCGTTAAGCCGACAGGGCGCCATCCAGAAAGTATTGGTCAGCGAAGTCTCGCGTCTGGGCCGCTCCATGGTCGAAGTGCTGCAGATAGTGGAGGAGCTGACCCAGTTGGGCATCAGTATCTATGTCCAGAACTTCAGTATCGAAACGCTCAAAAACGGCAAACGCAATTTGGTGGCGCAGTTCATATTCACCTTGCTGGCCGAGTTCGCCCGTTTGGAGCGGGAGACCTTACGCGAGCGCATTCTCTCCGGCATAGACGAAGCGCGCCGGCAAGGGATTTGAATTGGCCGCTCGGCGGGTACCACGGAAGAGAAGGCCGTCTTTCTAAAAAAGTACGCCGCCGTCGCTCGGCAGCTGCGCGCGGGCCTAAGCGTGCGCAACACAGCCAGGCTCTGTGAGGTAGCTATCAATACCGTTCGTAAAGTGAAAGCCTTGCTCTAATCCTGACTCTGCTGTATCATGAACTTCAAACTCCAATTGGTGGCCTGCCTCTCGTAAGGCAAGGAGCCCCTGCTCGACGAGGTGTTCACCTGGAACCGGGCGGACCTGAGCTTGGCCAGCGTGGGCCTCATGCTAGCCGAGTCGAAAGAGCTGCTGCAAAGCATTCAGCAACGGATGGTGGGGCAGCAGGTGACAGCGCATCTGCAGGCGCAGCAGCCCAGCGGCTTACGGAAGAAGGGCAGCTACCCGCTCCAACTGAAAACGTTGTTTGGGAACGTAACCGTCGACAGCCCCCGCTACTATCTGCCTCCAATGGAAACGGGACCGAAAACCTATAGTCCGCTCCAGTACCTGTTTCCGCAGCGTGTAACGCCGGAGCGGCTGTATCTGGAAACCAAGTGGGCCAGTCTTATTCCCTACCAGAAAACGCTGACTTACTGCACGATGTATTGCCGATTGCCGCGAAACTAACGGGTGCTACTATCCAGCACCACATGCACGCCGTGGTCCAGGCGCAGGAGCAGCAGTTGCCTGCGGAAGTAGCCTCTTTTCAGGGCGTTTGTCAACTCGAACGCGAGGCCATGCCGTGTCCGGCTCGCCCCTTGGTAGTGGGCCTCGACGGCGGCTACGTCCGACACTGGCATAAAAAAGGCTGTTTCGAGGTGATTGCGGGCAAAAGCATTCCCGCGGAAGGACCGGCCAAATGCTTTGGTTTTGTGCAAGAGGTCGATACCAAGCCGCGCCGACGCGTGTTCGAGGTGCTGCGTGCGCAGGGGCTGCAGGCCAATCAAGCAGTGGAATTCTTTACTGATGGCGCGCCCGTGCTGCGCTCGCTAACCAGCTATCTGAGTGCGGAGTCCACCCATATCCTAGATTGATTTCACCTGACCATGCGTCTAACGGTGCTGCACCAATATGCGCTGGGCATGGTGCAAGTCGATGCGGCTGGTGGGAAAGCGCTACAGGACACGTTGACCAGCATCAAGTGGCATCTCTGGCATGGCAACGCCGCGCGGGCCGTGGAAAAGATACTGGACCTGGACGACACCCTGGCCACGCATCAGGACGACCCGCTCGTGGTCAAGAAATACGGCAAGATGAAGCCTCTAGCCCGGCTAATTGCTGATTTTCAAACGTATGTGGAGCAGAACAGTGCTTCCATAGTAGACTACTCCGAGCGCCAGCGCTACGGCGAACGCGTGTCCACCGGCTTTGTGGAGTCGGCGGTGAACCAGGTGCTGGCCAAACGCTTCGTAAAGCGACAGCAAATGCAGTGGACCAAGAAAGGCGCGCACTTGCTCGTGCAGGCCCGCACCAGGGTGCTCAATGAGGAGTGGGAGGAGTGCTTTCGGCAGCAATACCCCGGCTTCCGGCCACTACCGACAGAACCGATGCCGATGGCCGCCTAGCCCGACTGCCCCACACTTTTTGATGCTCTCCTATCTACACTGTGTGAATCATAAACAACGTTCTTGAATCTACTATAATATACTAAAAATTGAAGTGTATAGATTGGAAACAAATTATCGCAATCGTTTAGTTTTATCTAATAACACGTAATTGAAAAAGGCGGATAGTTCAATATTACTGGCAGGATAATAGTAAGAATGGTAATTGCCAGAAATTATGCCTATACCTGGTTTATATTCAAACAGCTCGTTGCCATAGTAGCGTAGTCCAGGAACATGCAACGGTGTAGCTGGTGTTCTGGACCAAAACCTATATATTCCCTTGTATTTGTCGCTTAAAGCAATACCCATTGGTAAGGACTTTGTATATGCATAGGGAATACTGCTTGGCAGTAATGAACGCAGGGCCCTATATGGAGCGTTATATGCTACCACTGGACTTTTTATATTGATTGTCATATAATCCGCCCGGGATAAATCGCTAGTTTTCCTTGTTCGAATTAAAAAGTATTCAGTAAATACCTCATTAACCGGAGTCCAATACTGTCCTTGTCGTTTAACGATAGGACGTAAATTAATGCGGCTAATAATACGGTGATCTTGTGGGCGTCCCGCTCCTACGTATGCCGCAAGTCGCTTTACACCGTCTTCAATTACTTTTTGAAGTGACGTATAATGTTTGGGATGGATTGTATCTAAATCAATTGTTTGCCAATTAACCTTTCCTTGACTATCGGGTAGTATTGATAATGTAATAAGAAGGCTGTCATTTTTTTGTAAAAAAGGGGTTGAAGAAGCTGCTAACTGATTGATAGTGGTAGTGGATAATAACAAATTATAGATTTCTAGTGAAATACTTCTTCCTTCATTTATATTGTTAGCAGTATTCTTAGCTTGTATATGATGGATAGGGAAAGCAGTATCCTGTAATAATACATATACGTGGCTTGGTAATACACTTGCAGAGTCAATCGCAGCTAGAGATTGGGCTGATACGGGTATGCAGAGTAGTAATAATAATAGACGCAAAGGATACAAATACTTAGCCATTGAAACAAAATTAGTAATGTTTACAAGATTAGTTAATATCTATAGATAGTTTACAATGAAGTAAATTTTAATTTTGCTTTATTGTAAACTATCTATAGAAACTCAAAATATTTTTTCAGTCATCGGTTTTTGTAGCCGAGAAAATAGCAACGGTTGTCACTCACTTGCAGGGCTGATTACCTTGTGGGGAAGGTATTTTATCGCCATTGGTCCCAAGATTTCTGCCTGCTTCATCGGGATGTTGCTCTGCTGTTTTAATAGCTTGAACCTGTAAAGCCCATGCAGGATTATCAGTTGCCTTTGATTGGTAAAGTGCAGTTCCTGTCAAATCTCCCCATATTAAGTACTCGCAGTAGTTTTGATTTATGGTATTGAGCCGTGAACTGCTAAAAAAGGTAGTATTGTAGTAAGCTAATAAAGCTTGACCCATAGAACTTACTATCTGTGTCATAGCTGCATGTTGATCCACACTTCCCGAATAGCTATCCATAAGCAAATCAAGGCTTAGATTGGGGTCGACATTATGAGCATTCGCCCAATCCGTCATGTAAACGTGAAGCATTTCATGTATCATATCAGCTGCAACAGCTAAGTCTGTGGCTGATCCCGCGCCTTGCAGATAATTTGCGTTCATTACAATGTTGTAGTTGCTACCTCCTAGGGGTACAGTTTGGGCTCTATCATCCTTTTGAGTTGTTGGACTTTTCAAATTAGCTTGTTGTGTGAATGTAACATGCACACTAGAACTGCTATTGATTCCATTAATTAGATGTGCGATATTACCACCTGTTAACGGGCTATTTTGGCCTATCGCCTTCAAGTCCAACATAACTTGTGTCGCACAGGGGCTAAGATTACCAACGGTTACGTCTAGGGTTGACACCGGTGAACTCGGCGAAGGATCCCCTGGGTAGCCAGGGTCTGGGTCTGGGTTTGGAGTCGGGTCTGGATCTGGATAGGAGGGTGGGTCCGGAAAGAAGATAGGGGGGTACTCTGGGGGAGGGGGAGGAGAGGTAATAGGAATGTCGGGCAAGTCGTAGTTAGGCATGCAGTTGCCCGAATACTGGACATCAAAGTCGTTGACGAGGCCGCCTTTGTATCTACGCGCTGGTGCCGAGGCGAGGTCAGGTGCCGGGGCATCAACAAGCAGCGCAAGGTCATCCACGCGCACGGACTGCGGGCTCTCGTTGACAAACGTGAGCTGAACAAAGCCATCCACGGGCATTGTCTTAGCGAAGGAAGGCTCCTGCCAGTTATCGCGGGCCGTGCGGTCTACCGGACGAGTGTCAGAAGCCACTAGGACGGTATCCGCGTTGTAGACGGAGTAGCGCAAATAGGCTTTGGGGGTTGAGCGGCGCCACGGCTTAACTGTGGGCGTAAGCGCGAGGCCGATACCCAGGTAGGGAACCGCCCGTTTACCCCTTGCCTGTTCCGGCAAGGCGGGGGTCACGGGCGCGCTTTGGCTATAAGCAGCCGCGGCCATGCCGGCTGCTTGCAGCACCCGGTCCACAGTATGCGATGGCGCGGTGTAACTGGCATACAAGCTGGCTTTTACCGTTTGACCCGCCTTTACCGGTAGCAGGTGGGAGAGTGAGAAATAAGCTTTGTCACTCCCTCGACCCCCGGCCAGCAGCAGAGACGTCTGCCCGGTGCGCGCGTGCGCCGCACTGGGCACGGGCTGCAGATGGGTGCCGCTAACTGCTCCTTCTGTTGGCTCCTCAAACGAGGAGTAGAGACGAGTACCGGGGAGGGTACGCAATGCGGACGCACTCCTTGTGGCAGGGGGGGGCGCCTGCTGCGCGTGGACAACATAGCTGCCCAGGCCAAGCAGGGACAGCAAGGGGTAACGGAGCTTCATCAGGAATAGGGTGGAATGGGTGGAATAGTCATAAATGTACGCCTGTAAGCCACTTATCAAACACCTATTTCTTAGTAATGTAATATTATTAAATTATTTATTTAGCTTTTTTACGCGTAGCGGCGCGACCTCCAGCCCTTCTGGCTGCTGGGTAGCGTCGGCCCGCTTATCCGCATTGACGGTTACTTCCCACTGCTGCCCCTGAGCCTCGCGCAGTTGTAGCCGTAAGACAGCCGCTTGGTGGGTAGCCCCGTCCAGCTTGGAGAGATCCTCGATGGCGAGACTGACTCGCTGCCCATCTAAAGCGACACACCAGGCAAACGTAACCGTGGGCGCCCCGGGCCGCTGAAAAAACACGGAAGACACTTCCCCGTTAGTGACGGCCGGGTCGCTGGCCGTAATCACCTCGGTCGGAGTACTGTCATCTAGATTCACCCGCACTTGTCGCCCGGAGGGTAGCCGACTGACGAGCGAAACGGCCCGCTGTTGGTGGGCGACACGCAGATTCTGCAGCAAGTCAAAGCCGCGCCGAGGACGCGACCAAGACTCGCTGGGGGGCAGGTTCAGCCAGGGCCCCACTTGGTGATAGGCCACTTCCATATGCTGACTCGGACGATGCACCTGGGCCTGGTCCACAAACAAGACGAGGTTCTCGGTGAGCAAAACGGCGGTGCGGATAAAGCGTACCGAGTCATACGCCGTACGCGTGTCCATGATGAGATACTCTGCCCCGTCAGTTTGCCCGAAAGCTAAGCACCGGGCCGTCGAGGGGCGCTGGGTGGCTTCATCTAGTAAGAAGGTGTTGTGAGCGGCCGTGGTTTTATACCACATGGCTTGAGCCGGGTCCCCGTAGTTATTGACGCCGGGGTCCACGGCAATCAGGTCTGGGCCTTTGCGCAGTACGAAGCTTAGCTGTTCCCGATGGGAGTGCGTGCCTACGAAGGGACTATACTTGAGATAGAGTTGAGTACGATTTTGGTCATTCCCCTTCACTAACAGCCCATAGCCGGTGTCGGGAAAGTTGACACTTCGGCTGGCTGGCGCAGCAGTAGTGGGGACAATTGCGGCACCATAGAGTAAAGCCCAATCCAGAAAGAAGGGTCCCCGACTTTCCACCTTCCCACGCAATGGCTGCTGGATGACGCGGCCATAGGCTGGATCGTGGAAGTAGGCATAGGCCCATTCGTAGAGGTAGTCCTGCTGCCGTAGCTGAATCGGCCGGGAATCATTGAACGCCGGCAGCACGAGGTCAGCATTGACGAGCTGCAGGGGCACATCGAACATCTTTTTAAGCGGCGTCAAATCCACTGCCTGCCCGGCATTGCGCGCGGCTTGGCCCAAGGTAATGAGGGCTTGCAGAGTATAAAATTGATAATTCGGCGCGCGCTCTATCCAGAAGCCGTCCGGCGTGATGTTTTTGGTCAACTGATAGGTCAGGCCCCGCGTGGAATCAGTAAGGGCTGGCTTGATAAAGTGGGTATCCTGGGTCAGCAGCCCGACCATGCCGATGGCGGCGTTCTCCCAGCAGGTGATGTTGGGGATGTCCGTCGCGCGATGGCAGTCCAGGAGCAGCGTAGCTGCTGGCGCGAAAAGCTGCACCTGAAGCTGTTGGTGGTCTTGGTTGGACAAGGTGGGCCAGATTAGATCGGCACCCTGCACCATGTCAATCAGCCACGTGGCCTCGTCTAAGGTTTGCACATGGGTTTTGCCAAAACTCGTGTCCTTGGGGTTACGCCCGCGCGAGCGGTTGATGCGGGGCAACTGCGGATAGAGAGCCGCATAGGCTAATAGAATTTCTCGCGCTTTGGTGGCGTAGCGCGCATCCTGGCTCAGTTGATAGGCTAAGCCGAGCTGCAGTACGCCCAACGCCCATTTGTCGTGGATAAAGCCGAGCACTACCCCATCATAATCCTGGGAGGGGATGGTTGGGTTACTGCGGAAAAGTTGGCCAGTTTTGGGGTTGCGATGCGCCCATTGCCAATCCGCGAGTTGTTCCCCTCGTTGTAAAATGGCGCCGGAAACAGTATCGAGGTAGAAGTGCTCCCAGTTACCTGCACGCGGGGGCAACACAACTTCCTGTGGTAAAAACTTATCGGCCTGCGCTTTGAGCCGAAGCCAATTTTGGGCTTGCCAGGCGTTGGTCTGGATCGCTTGGCGCAGTTGCGTGACGCGACCGGGCGTAAGTACTAAGCAGGGATGCGCCGGAGCCGCCGTTGCGAAGGGAGTTTTTCCAGTGGCTTGGTTTCCAACGGCGAGTAAGAGCACCAACCAAAGAGGAAAGAATCTTCTTCTGAAAGAAAGCAGCGTTACAGCAGGCATACCAGGTGGGAATAGGAGCGATTAGATAGCAAGTAAAGCATAATGGTTTACTACTAGATAAATATAATGAGTACCGGAAAAATATAAATTTTTTCCGGCACTCACGCAAGTGGCTCAACGGAGTGGCGGTAGGAGAGCTGAAGTATTCTAAGTAAGCTGGATAGGGCTAAGACATTAGTTGTAAGTGGGTTTCAAAGTGATTAAGGACGCAGTAGCCGAGCGCAGAAGAACATCGCTTAGCATTGGTAGTAAAAGAGTAACGAAATGTGTAGAGCAGCAGCTTCCCCGACTATGAGGTGGTCGGGTAAATCAGGAGAGAATAGGGTGCTACCTTCCCAAACTCATGGAAAAAGCCCCTCCTACGAAACGGCCGCGGTATGATGCCGCCTTCCGCGCCGAAGCCCTGCGCTTAGCCAGCGAAAGCCGCTCCACGCTGGCCGCCGCCCGTGCCCTGAACATCGACCCCAAACGACTCTATGCTTGGCAGAAGGCCGCCCAGCCGCCCTTGCCCGCTGACCCGAGCGAGGCCGCCGAAGTGCGCGCCCTGCGGCAGGCCAACAAACGCTTGGCGCAGGAACTGGAGATTTTAAAAAAAGCCATCGCTATCTTCTCGACTTCCCCGACCCCGTGAGTCAGACGCAGTTCATTGACCAGCAGCGCGTTCACTATCCGGTGCAGCTGCTTTGCCAGGCCCCCGGGGTGGTGCCCAGCCGCTACTACGCGTGGCGAAAAGGGGCGGTGGCGGGTGTGGTAGCCCCCGTGGAACTGGCCTGGGAAACGGCCCTAGTCGACGTGTTTGACGACCACCAGCGCCGCTACGGTACCCGCCGCCTACGCGTTGAGCTGCGCGAGCTGGGGCACCAGGTGGGGCGGCAGGCCATCCGCACGGCGCTGCGCCGCCAGGCGCGCAAGGCCTTGCAGCCCAAAGCGTTTGTGCCCCGCACGACCGATTCCACCCACGGCAAACGGTGCCCGCCGAACTTGCTGCTCGACCAGCCGAAGCCTACCCAGGCCAATCGGGTGTGGGTCAGTGACATCACCTACCTGCCCTGGCCAATGGCAACTGGGTCTACTGCTGTGCCTTTCAGGATGTATGCACCAAGCAGGTGGTGGGCTGGCAAGTGCGGGCTGACATGCCGGAGGCGCTGGTTACCACCGCTTTGCAACGAGCCCTGCTGGCCCAGCGGCCCGCGCCCGGCCTGCTTGTGCACTCCGACCGGGGTGGCCAGTACGTGGGCAAGGTCTACAAAAAGCTTTTGCGCGACGCCAAAGCCCAGCTCTCGCAGAGCCGCCGGGGCGACTGCTACGACAACGCGCAGGCCGAGAGCCTCTGGGCGCGCCTCAAAACCGAACTGCTCGAACTGCGCGACTGGCTCGTTTTCACCGACCTGGCCGACGCGCAGACTAGCGTGGCCGACTATTTTGACTACTACAATCACAAACGCCGACATTCCAGTATCGGCTATCAAAAGCCTTATCACTTTCACCAACAGCTACTTGCTAACATCACCCAATTCTCTTGTATGATTGCCCTGCCTTTCAAGTAGAGAGGTCGCCAGAAAAGGAGACGAGGACACTAATATTCTCTAACGGCGGCTCTTTGGTGTCGACCGTGTACAGGAGAACCTGTGCCTCGTTTCTCGTTTTTGCCTGAAGAATGCACAGTATGGAGGGAGCTTGGTTTGTCTAAGCATCCCGTATTTGTACAAAAATAGTTGCGGTAGAAACTTGACTGGCTGCGTGTTTCATTTATTTCGCCGTTGTTTATGCGCGCTACTGCTTCCCCTGTTACCCCGCTTAAGTATGTCGTGGACATTGACATCGCCAAAGACACCTTTGTGGCTTGCTTCGGCCATATCGATACGAGCCAGCACTTATCCTTTGGTAAAGAAACCACCTTTGCGAACACGCTGGTAGGCTTCACGGCGCTGTTGGTGTGGACGGCCAAACAGCAGATAGTAGCGGCTCCGCAGTGGTTTGTGGTGGAAGCGACGGGGGTGTACTACGAAGAACTCGCCTGCTTTTTAGCTGACAATGCACAAGCCCTCAATGTTTTGCTTCCAAACAAAGTCAAGTACTTTGCCCAGAGTACAGAGCAGAAAAGTAAAACGGACCAACTCGATGCCCGCCTGCTCTGTCGCCTAGGCCTGGAATGTGCCCTGCCCGCCTGGCAGCCACCCACGCCTGCCCTGCGCCTGCTGGGTGAGGCTCTCCCGCGAACGGCAGAGCCTCACCCAGCAGGCGGTGCGACTTAAAGCGCAACGCCATGCTTACCAGCATAGTTATCAGCCGGATGCGCGCACCTTAGACCGGTTGGCAACTCGGCTGCAACTACTTGGTCAGCAGTTAAAAGCGATAGGCCAAGACCTGGCCGCGCTACTGGCTTGCGAGCCAGAATTGGCTCGCAAGCTG
>Ga0265798_10002244_pt1 | contig 28714 bp, 34 predicted proteins | sample P3T30metagenome_FD_192430 | JGI IMG/M metagenome (GOLD analysis project Ga0265798, IMG submission 192430) | Plant litter microbial communities from East Loma Ridge, Irvine, California - P3 T30 | ecosystem: Environmental > Terrestrial > Plant litter > Unclassified | place: USA: California...
AACCAGAAAGAGACCAAAACAAACTAGTTGCAACGCAAAGCCTAGTTTGAGCGCTGCTAGCCCGGTTTTTGTGCGATCTTGCCGCTCCTCTGCAGAGAGATATTCGCTCGAGTACACAGTGCCTACGAGGCCCGCGCCAAGTAACTGGATGAAGAAGGAGCCAAGATCAAAGAGAAGGAAAAATGGCGCGACAAAACGCGAGGGACACCAGAGCACCCTAACGCAACGGCTCTCTAGCAGGATAGGCCACCAAAGCATTCGGCCAAACGTGGCATAACATGCTGCGGCTATGAATGTAGGGCCTAGTCTAGTAGAGGCATATAGAGTTAGCAAGAAGCAGACTAGAGAAGATTCGTAAGGGGGCCTACATTAGTGCCAAGTAGCTAATGATGAAAGGATTTACATGTGAAGGATTGCGGGCTGATATTGCCCGAGCTGCAAAGCTAACAAACTCAACTAACTACCTATTAGCACCAGCTAGACACATAGTTTAAAGATCAACTTACTAAGCAAGCCAATATACATAGCCCAGAAGTACCAGGCCTGATGCTGCACAAAGCGATGTAGATGTACAGCTGTAGCTAGAGCCAATAATATACCTACTGCGACAGCAATAAGTACATTTGGTTGGTAGTAGTAAAGACTTAGGCTGGTGTCTTTTAATTATTTGTTAGCATTCTTTGCGTTATAATATTGACATTAGATTGCTAACCTGACGATACACTCTGAGAAGCCATCACTATAGCCACCAATAGCTTGGATCCTGAGTAGAGTACAATATTGTTGTTGTCGACAAGATAATAGGCATGTAAAATAATATGGTAAGAGACAATAGAGCATGTTGGGTAGGAGCCAGGTTGACTTTGTGTTAATTTGCCCTACTCTTACCTCAATTGTAGCAGGCCTCGTGCGGCGCCTTTTACCTGTAACCACCAACGTTTTGTTAGGCGTTTTGCTGTAGTCTAACGGCGCAGTTTGTATCAAAGGGATGCTAACATTGCTGCTAGGGCTGTGCCGCAATCCGCCTTGCTACGCCACCTACAGCTCGCGCCGACACTTGTCTTAGGACCCACGTACAACCTAACAGAAACTGTGCCACTGTACTAATTACGGCTGTAGATGGAGATTCGTCATGCAAGCAGACTGTAATAGATAAAATACGCACTATGTGTAAAGACTTGGTAGAGAACGCGTGTGGATGATTTTCTCTAAGCCAACTTCCGCTTACACATCCACGTCTTACTGCCAGCTACTCTCCTACCTCTACTTATCTACTTTTTCGTTTAGTAGAGCCGTTGTCTACACTTTTTACGCTCAACTCGCCATCATGAAGGTCGCCAAATTGTCGTCGTCTTGGCGGAACAAGGCTGAGGGTGAACGAGGTAAGATGGAGATATAACGACGCTCATCTACTTGTGTGTTGAGCGAGCTATACTCCATTGTCTTTCCGCGACAAGCACATATCCTTTAGAAAGACTTGAGACTTCTCAATAAGACTCCAGATGCGCAGTGCTCAGGCTGGACGCCAAACGTGATTGATGCAGTGCTTAGCCGTGTTGCGAGCTCGGATTCGTTTTAGCACACCAATCACACATCAACACCTCACAGCGAGGCTCAAGAACATGTGCCTGAAAGGTTCGCCTCGAAGCCTAGAAAGAGTCGCTAGTTTTCAAGGGTATGGAGAGAGGTCATGAAGTGTTAGAAGGCTGACGCCAGAGGTTCTTGGTAGTGAGTCGTATCTGGCAAGGCATTTTTGTTTGGGCAGCCACCTACACTTTGCACTCCTGCTGGAACATTGCGACGACTTATTTGCTTCGATTAAGACCATGCTCATCGTCACAAAATGCTCCCGTTGGTCTGAGTTCCAGTCCGGCAGTCGCAGATTGCGTGGTAAGTCCAGGATGATCTTTACCAATCGGCTGTGCATCTTCTTGGGCTTGCTGCAAAACATTGGTGGTGGCGCTTGTCCAGCTGCATCTTGCATCGCGCAAGACCCAGTCAGGCGTATTTCCAGTGACCCTGGCCATGGAGCATCGCCTGAATCCGTCCTCTTGGTGAAGTGGTTAAGGATACTCAGGATAGCTTGGATATCACCAAGAGAATCCTCTTGCCAGGATTCGAAAACTCTGGAATGATAATGATTTACAGTTGCAGAAACATCCGAGGCGCTGCACTGCAGCCATCTCGATCTATCACAAGCACCGTATCTTGATGGGGTGATTTTACAGGTTGGGGTGGCTTCGATCTTGAGACAATGGTGTATCAAGCTGAGGGTACCCAGACAGCCAATCGCCGACTGAGAAGCGCCGCAAAATCGGCCTCCGCGCATGCCTTCTCCAATGCACACTTCTTCCGATCGGCTCACGCATTATGATTGATGACTGATGGCATGAAACATATATAGAAACCGTGATGTATACCAGTGATGAGCTTGGAGTGAACGCTTGTTGTGAGTGGAGGGCTTGGTGATTCTGAAGGCTGGACGCGCGCGAAGTGGTGAAACTTTTATGCCGTCTTGCGAGAGATTTGCGATCAGCACCGGACCTCTTCGCATTATTGGATCAGGGTTATCGTGCAGGCTCAAATGCATCCAGAGCTTCGCCTTCAGCTTGACTGACCTCCACTGGGGATGATTGCGGCGTCATGACGTAGATGGTGGCTGGTGAGGCGCTTGGCAGCGCTGCGAAGGCCTGCATCGGCGGCGGCTCTCCCCAAACCAACCCAAGCACAACTATCAGCTATTAAGGTTACGACATACCAAGTTGTCGCAGCATCCTCGCGACATGCAGCGGTTCTGCATTTCCATGCTCACGATATCGTACTTGCTGGCGGGGTCGCTGTAGTGGCTTGGCATACCCGCGGGCGCGATCGTGTTGCTTGGTCAACCATACACCCTCAACCCAGCGTCTTTTGGGCAACGAAACCTCCTACACGCTCAACGACAAGACGGCCATGCCGTACGCTCGCCCTCCTGCCCAGCCGCCCTCACTACCCAAGTTACCGCGACGCCATCACGTCCTCTTCCGCCACCCGGGCTACGACGATAGCAACAACGTCCTCTTCAAACTTTATGCCATCGATGCGGCGACGGACGGCACTCACAACGGCGAGGAAGGGGCTTCTCAGCGGCCCGAAACTTCAGGCCTCTTTGCGCAATTCGCACTCGACGCCTGCGCGATAATCGCAGGCAATCGGTTCAACGGCTGGCTTTCGACATCACGCAACCCCGACGAGGCTCACAACACCCGAGTCGATGCTGGCAGCACATTGGTCGCGCGCAGCTATTACTATCACCTCGATCGCGACGAAGAAATCGATGGACCTGATGGACCGTATCGCATCGTTCCCAATTTTCGCGAATGGCGTTTTCCGCACGGACAAATCCCTACGCATTGGGAGCAGCTTCCAGAAAACCCGACATCCCAAGAGTCCACCGTTACACGCTCCAATCTCACACTGGCTTTGAAAGTACGCGATGGCACCTGTCGTATAAGTGGTTATACAGAAGAACTGCAGGTTGCGCATATTGTACCGCAGGCTGAACTAGATTGGTGGATGGCCAACAGCATGTCTCAATACAATCGCAGTTTGACCAGCAGCATGGACGATACGGGCAATGCGATACTCTTGCAAGCTAGCCTTCACGTTGCCTTTGACAGGCCCCGGTTCGTCTTTGTGCCGAAGCCCTCAGGTGACGACAGTGAGATGCGGTTGGTCCTCCATCTGCTCGAGCCTTCAGCAGAGTTCGAGCACCTTTACCACAACCGTGAGCTGCACCCGTCAGACGTCGGCGTTGAAATGCTGTTCGCGCGCTTCGCATGGACGCTATTCCCACTACTGGAAGCTTTCCTTTCGTGTAAAGAGGACCGCCGCTTGACTGTTCGCACTACCTCCCACGATCAGATCCTCGATCGTGGATACTTTTCGGCCGCCGCCTGCGAGCGGTTCTCCATTTCGTCAAGTAGAAAGCGGTCGGTAAGCCCCAAAAAGCGGAAACCGGACGAGGGCGCGATCGACAGCCATGGTGTTGTCGATGTTGACATCCGCAAGCACATCCAACCTCCAGATGACACAAACAGGTCTGCTTCTGCACCAAACTTCCGGAAACGATCGATCGGATGCATAGATCACGAAACCCCTACGCCGTGTCGAACGCCCGGAAGCCATAAACGACGGAAAGCATCACCCGTTCCTGAACAATCGTCATTTTCATCCACGGTATCACCAACGTCACCGATCGAATGCTCTACCCACTCCGGTGACGTTGCCGAAGGATCATGTATGATAGTGTCTCATGACTCACCATTAGCACAAAAATGGCTGGAGAAAGAACGCGAGCGCTCCGATCCCGAACATACTTGGACAGAGGAAGTGCACTGGGTACGAGAGGTGTGGGCCGGCAAGACTATGGCCAGCCATGAAGTTCCGCGGTTTTGGGTTCTGAGCGGATATGAAGTGAGGGATACAGGAGAGGCGGCCGGGTAGGTGGACTACACCTGTCGGACACTCGGCTTGCGAGCACTTCCGCGGTGTACTTTGCTTATGCTATCGGTACGCTTTTGGGTACAATCGTCAGAGGGGCGTCACTAGGTTCGACTGTTTACAAGATACCCATACATTCTTTTTCATAATATACTTTGTTCACACTATACATGAATACGCTGATTGTCGAACAAGTAATACCATGTTGATTCGCTTGACACTTGATATATTTATTGTGGCCGAGTCTCTCCAGTTGGGTGTGGAGTAAACAGAGGGCGAGTAGCACGCCGGAAGTGTCAAGGGCGGAAGAGGCCTGCTAACGAGTATGCATTTGTCCTAACCTGACCTACTCAGTTATGGCGGTACGGAATTCCCCCTATTCTAAAACTAAACCCTTTCGGGAAACTGCGATCGTCGCTTAAGCTAACCCCCTCGAAAACCACTTTACGACTGCATCTTGACGCCGTGCAGCGTCTTCTGCCAGCGCTTTCTCGCATGCGCTGCTTTACTATCTTGTTCTTCGCTCTTTTTTTTGTGGTTCTGTTCTTGATGTAAGGGAATTAATAGAGCAATGCCTGACAAGGATTATCGTCCTGAAGACGTTAGAGAACATCTCGCAAGACATGGGCTCTCTGTGAACGAACTAGAGCTAGTTATTATCTGTTGTACCTGCAGATTTGCGCTTGGTGATTCTCTAACTGCTGTCGCAAGCTACCTTGCTGAGAAGCATAACGTACCTAAATTGACTACAAAAGAGCTAAGGCGTCTATTGCGCCCTTACACGTTCTTAAGACTGGAAACCTTGCGCCTCCGCCTAGATGGATCTACTCCGCACTCGCATCTCTAAGTGCAGCCTGGCATTGCCTGCAGGCACTGCTCTCTGAAAAGTACTAGCTATGAAGTACTGAGTCGCTACTTGTCTAAGAACTATGGAGTAAAGCGAAAATTACTAACATGGCTCTACGACTACGTAGTTAGCGGTCTATTGCTGCAAAGCTGGGGATGGCACACTGCTGCTGGATACTGGATCGTGAAGCTGGAGTCCTTGATCGTGCTGGCTCTTGACGACAGCTTGCTCTAAGACTCTGTGCCGCGACTCTCTCGATTAGAGGCATTACATCGCGAAGAGCGGGACCGTCTGTTGGCTTGACACAAAGCATCTGCTACTGACAGTGGTAACGCTGACATGGCTCTTAATACGAACTGGATGCGGCGCACGGGATGGGCTAAAACGTTTGCTGATGCAGACTGATTATTTCTTGTGAAACTAGCACAGATGCCTTAGGTTGCGGAACATGGCCTGTTACTGGGCACCTCTAACGGTACCGATCTCTACAGCTGCATAGCGTTTGGGTAATTGTAAGAAGGCTTATTACAACCTTTGTAAAAGATAGGCCCATGATGTATCTGGTTCAGAAGGGGACTAGGTAGGTGCTGAGGGCCTCTTGCTAGGAAGCCTTTTGTTTTTGATGTAGGAAGAGCAACACTAGGCTTAGCAGCTAGTAAGAAGAAGATAGAATGAAGAGATAGCGTGAAGTGATAGAGCGATAAGATCAAACCCACAAGAAAACCGTAAGAACACTGTAAGACGGAGTAGGGAAGACAGATTAGGTATACTTTTATATAGACCGCAGGTAGCCCTAACCAATACGAGGCCGGGTGTGAGGCCTAGTATGCGCCGTGGTATCAGCCCCCGAAACTTCCCATTCTGGCAATCGCGCACCCTGCCCCGAGAATGCGTGCACGCGACGTGGATCAGATGCGGATTCTCTCCTGTTGTAGCCTAGCGTGGTGCCAATCCCTAATTTACATGCTTTAGGTCTAGCGTAGATGCCCAGAGCCATTATATTATGGATGCCGCCCGCGCAGTAAGGCCGTCGCTTGACTTGGCATCCAGAGAAGAGCCTCGCCATGTTACAAGCCTGTGTCCTCTAGTCGTTTTGCTGTCTTGGATTATATTATCGATCCACAGAGATCAAACAGCCAACTTTCTCGTAATCTGCACAGCGATTTGCATTATTATAGTCAAGACATTTACAGGAGTAGACACGTTTTCTAGAGAATAATCAAGAAGAATGGAAATCGGCGGATGTTGTGCGGCTTCGAACAGACCTACTCTCAAGAACTCGACCGCCATCTACACCGATCGCAAGGGCTGCTAGCAGTCAAGATGCGCGACTTGTTTCCGCTGTTTTGGGCCGCGTGGAGCCATACAATGAGGCCGGAGCTTAACGTGCCCATGCACCTCATGCCCGTGTTCGGCTCGTGCCCCGCCAACACCATCATGGCCATCACAAACATGAGGTTATTGAGCCACATACAAAATGCAGTATCACGGGCTTTCATGGTGGAGTAGTAAACAGATGCTTGCGATCAGTTTGTACTATCTGAATTTTGATGGAAGGTGCACGTTGCGGCCACGTGAGGTCGTCCGCGGTGATGGTGCCGGTGCTGGCTGCAGGGCTGGTGCAGCAGCTGCACCACCACCTATCATTTTCTGGCGCTTGTTTCTTGGAGCTGCAGCGCGTGAGGCCTTGCGCTTACCCTTTTGAGAAGTTTGGATAGCTTTTTGAAGGTCTCTCTCTGCCTGTTGGCGTTGTTTTTTAGCAGCTTTCTCAACTCTCTCCTTTTCCCTCACCACCTTAGCTCTCTCACGCTCCTCACGCTCCTCACGCTTCTCCTTCATATGCAACTGTTTGAGAAGCTTGGCATCAGCTCTCTGCTTCTTACGCTAAAGATTTTGAAGGTGCTCCTCCTCCTGTTGTATCACTGCTGCTTGATCACGTGCTCTCTGAACTGTTCTTGGAGAGTATAAAATAGCGCCACCATAGTACTCCCCTAAATAGCGTAGTGGGAGAGCCTTGCCATGTTTCTTCTGCTTCTTTTTGGTGTTGATAGCAGCTTTAAGACCCTTGTTTTCATGGCGTAGGAGCTTATTTTGGGCTTGGAGCGAGTGGATGGACGCTGCCAGCCTGCGAGACTCAACTTCTGCCTTATCCTTCACAGCGACCTCGAATAAACTGCGGAGCTGCCTCCATGTACTGCCATCTTCCTCCTCTCGAAATTCTGGATCCTCACCTTGTTGTTGTGTGCGTGTTTTGAACCGTTGCAGTACAACGTCGGCATCGCGTGGATCGACGCCTGTAGCTTCAAACGCTACCCTGATATTTCTGGTGTTTACTAACCGGAACCCAGAACCCTTGCCGACTCTTCCACTGCGGACACGCAGCCATAATCAGCCTATTCACAGCTACGCACGGTGGGTACGGTGCAATGCAATTCAAGCCTGGCGTGTAGCATCTCTCTCCTCTACTCTTTCGACATCCACCTTCGCCAACCCGCTAACAGGAGCGCGAATTACATCTTGGCTTTTCAGACTTTGTTGCTTTTGCTTTTAGGTGCAATTACCCACCCCATGCGCCTGAGAGCGCCAGCATTGCTGTATGTACTGACCGCAGCAGCAACAGCACCCTAGAATCACCCCTCTCAAGTTCTTTATGCCCAACGCGCCTCGCCTGCCAGCGGCTGGCATTTTAGGCACTGGAGGAGCTATCCGCACGCCTTAATTCCGTGACCGCCTATCCCGCGAAATCCAGTTTGTCCGATTCGTTATGCGCAGCCATGCTGAGACTGCCATGCCAATCCAGGACCTCCCACCCTCTGTACCCATGAGCCTGAATGGGTTCCCGAGCCTAGACAACGTGCCGGGATGTCCAGGTGCAAGCCTTGTTCAGCATACTCAATATATGTACTAACGGCGTGTCTAGCAGCACCCAAGTACATACTGCTCACAGACATCTGTATGGATGGTGACACAGGGCATAATGAGGATACGACAGGCCTCGGCTATGAATACAGGTGGCACCAACACTCGCGCATCTGGGCTACTCCATATGCTGGCCATGTCTGGGTCTTTATCTGCCACACGCAATCAAATAGACTAGGTACGCCATTCCATCTCGATCTCCAACCCGAGAAACGCATTCACCCTTTCCTTGAACTTCTCACAGTCTCCGCAAGTCTTATTGCTGCTCAATATAACTGCTCGATTCAAACGGGTGGAGGGCTCATGCGCAGCTAGTTCCATCAGGTTTTGATGCATCTCCTCTCTCTTCCACAACTTGCCAAGTTCTTTCTCTTGCACTCTCATCCCAACCACGTCAACATCGAGCTGAAGGCTCGAGATTTCTCTCTCGATCACATAGATTCCTTCTTTCAGTCTCTTGACCTCTCGCGCATCATAAGCATCCTCCAGCAATCGATCATCCGCTTCGAAGAGCTCACGGCCTAATGCTTCCTTTTCCTCCTCTAGATCGTGCACCTTCTTACAGGCTGCGCCATAGCATCTGATTTCCGCAAGAGAGTCTTCTGCTTGCTGGACTGAGTATTTCAAATCTAGGTCACACTTTCTGTCTCGAGGCAGGAATAGGTGCCGGTCAATGAAGTAAGCGATCAACTTCTTCTCCGCATGGCAAGCGTTGAACTGCCCAGGTCTACCCTGGTCCATATGGGGGCTGGGCGCATCTTCGAACTCGTGGCGGACTTTGGATGCAATATAATAGACATGGTCGATCCAAGTTGGCCTCGCCTTATCATTGAGAGGTAGAGCGTCTGCAGCCCAACCACTGGTTGCAGATATGCGTGCGAATTGATCTCCCCTATGGAGGACGGCGGCAGTTTTGGTGATGCGCGGCACACGGTAGCTTTGAATGGGCCCATAAAACGTGATGGCCATCTCAGACTCATCCTTCTTGAAACCATACTTGTCGCGCTCGCTCTCGGAAAGTGATCCAGTATACCTATGATGCTTCTCGGCGTCAACTACATCTCTGAGTAGCATCACGATGTGTCGTCTGTCTCCATCACGCTCGGGTACACGATCTGCAGCAGCAAAACGAGAACGCCGATATCTTTCTTTTTCGTTATTGCGAGTGGGTTGCGCTAAATACATCGCACAACGATCTTCATAGTCTCGAAGGCCTTTATCGGCATTGTAGTGGAGCAGTGCTTTTACACTTTCAATTCGTCCCCAGAGCGCCGCTTCCATAAGCGCACTTCGTCTGTAGTTGTTGATGGCGTTTATATCTGCACCGTGTTGCACAAGAAGTGACACCATCTTATGGCTCTTTTCCATCGCAGCCATGATCAGAGTCGTATCTCCGGATTCAAACCTTCCGGCCAGGAAGAGTTTCTTTTCAGACGAAGTGTTGAGGTATTGGTTTACTGCATCTATGTTGCCATTTACACATTCTGAAATCGCCATCAGAATTCTCTTTTGCTGGAAGGTATCGTCGTCTGAAACAATGATAGTTTCCAACTCTGCAGAATCTTCGTAGAGACTCAAACTCGGCTCTGACCTTGCATTCATGGATGAAATGTTCATTTTTGACCGGAAAAGATCATTCAAATCTCTCTCATCATTTTCGGAATGATGTGAACCATCTTCCCCTCGAGCCATTTGCAAACGAACATTTACAAAGCGAACCCCTCTCTTGTCAATCTCATAGCCGACCAGTTTTCTGCTCTCATCGATAGGAAAGTTAAACTCGTAATGGCCACCCGGATAACAGGGGGAACAACGTTTGCCGCGGAGGTTGACGCTATGCCGGTGTATCTCCGCGCAATATGGGCACTTGACATACACTTGCGATGCAGTCCAGGAAAGCACATCGATCTTCGGGCATAGCAGTATGCTGTTAGACATGTTCGTGATGGGAGAGGGAAGGAGCTCGATGCGGATGTATGGTTTTATCCCGCGCATGTATGAGCTGTGATTGTTGAGCTCGTGCAGCAGGGTAATTGCCAGGGATGCCCAAAAAGGGAGGTGGTACAAGAGACTCGATATGGGCTAGATAACTAACCGCTAAATGTTATTAGAAGCCTTCAACTTACACCCTTCTAGTAGAATCATGAACATTAACGCAAACCGCAATTAAAAAGCTAACAGCTAACGCAGTATACACTACCCAGACAGAGTAACCTAGTGTTACGATCCGTCGCGCACTAAGCCCCGCTATGACTAGGCAACGAGGCCGGGTACGCTCTCTCTCAAGCGAAGGCAACAACAGGGCAGGATCGCAACCCCTGCACAACCGCCCCACAATGGAACAAAGCGACAGGTCCGCCCTGGCTCAACACCCTCGGGATACAAAGGAAATGCTCCCAGTGATCCTTTGATCTGAAGAGAGCACACAGAGCAACAGAGCCTCAGCACTTCTGTGCTCTCGGACTACGAACAGAGCAAGCAGAGCAACCCGCATGCTCGACTAGTATATAGAGTAGACAATGAACCCTTATGGCTCATTGTGTTCAACTTAAGTTACCAAGCAAGCAATACATTTGTTATCCCTCGTAAAGTCTTTAGGGCCATGTACATTTGTTGAGCTGCACAGTTTCGCGGGCAATAAAGAGAAGCAAGAGTGCAGCCCTTGTAATCGGAGACCTGACGTCAGGGTGCACGAAGAGAGCGGGGTAATCAGCTGCCCCGTGAATACTGATCACAACCTCATCATCGGCCTTCGCAACCTTTAGTTTCTTACGTTGTATCATACTGTACCCTTTTTTCATACCAATTGTTTGATTGATCTAACATGAACTCCACCCCTCCGTTGACGAAAGACTGGACCACTGTCGGAAGAGACCTATACTCAGCTTCGAGCGCAGAAGAAAGGGAGGTGGCTAGCTCTGTATTAAACAGCCTCTTCGAAGGGGACGCGGAAGGGAGGGAGGAATTCGTGGAGCGTTTCCTCGGAAACAAACATCTTACTGGGCAATCTCAACTTCGAACTAACATAGAAGAACACCCAACAACTGGAAGTGAGGGTAATCTCGACCAAATCACATGATTAAACGACAGAGATTACTAACTGATTATGATAGTTGGGCTTTCTGATGGCTCGCACATCAGAGACTTCGTCGCCATCTTGAATACACTCCCTTCAGAGACTTCAACGCTAGCGATGCTGAGACATCAAGTGGAAACATTCTTCAGTTTTGGGCCTGATTTGGCATCGTTTGTGTTCGCAAAACTCCAGGAATTTGTGGCCGCAGGGTCGAACAAACTGATTGAGTCGAATTTCGATGTTAGTCTATCTAGACTTGACTCAAACCCGTTATCGCAGTGGTCTTCACTTTGTCCTTGGAATTCTTGCAAAATGGCTGCAACACTCGTACTTCTCTTTGCAGCCCCACGGGACAGTGAATCTCTGTTCTTTGCTGTAAAGACACAGTCGCGCTCTCTAGGCGGTCTTCCGACTTTGAAACAAATACGTGAAACACCGTCTGCGTCGCTCGACACTGCGTATCGAAGAGCTAAGCAAGATGCTTCCGGAGACGGAAGACGTACGACGGTCATGGCAGTAAACCTGACCGATGTGCACATCTTTGAGCTTGCAGAGCAGGGTAAAGCTCAACTGTATTTCAGTTTTGCACACGTGTTCGTTCTTGCTGTCGGTCCAGAAGGTACGGTCATTTGGCAATCGTGGGGGAAATTTGGTTATCGACTCGATGAATACCTTAACCGAGGTGGAGGACGGCTCCGGAATTGGCAAGAAGCGGACCAGTTTGTGAACGACTTCACAAAACTAGTTAGTGGCAAAGTAAGTGAGAACCTCGTTTTGCCTACGTTTGTGCTCACTTTGTATAGGGTACCTGGACGGCCAAGCGGAACAAACTCTACGAGAGATTGTTTCACATCGATCTTAACCACGTTTGCGGGCCTAAGGGGCCTGAGAAACCTTTGGTATCCAAATTCCAACCTTGGGTCCGAATTCATAGCTTGGAGAACGTAAGGTATGAACACGTTACAAAATTCCGGTGGAGCGCTCCATCTGTAGGCTGAGATGAAGTGGTGCTTCAGGTTGGGTACGCGGTTCTGATGGACGACGTATCTGACCACCAGGGGCAGTCCTGCAATCTCGAGAAGAAGCAAGCGTTGTAAGCGGGGATGGGTTAGAACCTCAACGCACGCCAAAGAGCAACTACCTGGCAGATAGCTGCAATTTGTGTACTACAAAAGACGTACCGAGCTTTTTCTAACTTTAATGAGAGTCGCCTTCCATCTGGCGTTGACGCGACCAAGACACTTGTCGTGTAGTCATTCTGTGTTGAGCAGTGTCAGCCAGAAGCTATGATCAACAATTGGGGAGTCGACCCTTTCTACCTTTCTACCTTCCCCTTCGCCTTGACTTGAGGTGTGACCTCCTCGAAATCGCTGCTTGCCGAGTGTCATGCGAAGCCGTCCATTCTAGACATGATGTTGTCTTATGTAATATGCGCTTCAAAATGGGTGACAAGTCTTCAACGCCTCTTGTTGAAGGTCCTGACAGTCTGCATAAGATACGTTCTACATCGAAAGTACGAGAATCACGACTTCCGCTGATACTACGGCTGACGAGCTTACTCGAAGCACTGCCACTCTGGACGTTGGAGGACGGATTCAAGACGCTACTTAATATCAGAGTTTGCATACATTCATGCGCAGGCTCAGAAGTCATGACGGTAATTATTTTTGGGGCCATAGAATTTGAATAATGTATGATATAATCGGAAATTGACAAGATTCTGCAGAACTTTCATCGCAGCCTCCAGATTCTTGATGTCTGACTCTAACATCGATCACTGGTTCTTCGTCTCCGCGTCTTCTCCCGCAATTAACTCAAGCTGGTCACTATCAAGCTGCACTGATTGTTCGGTCCCGAAGGAACGCGGGAGTGAGAGGACAAGCATAGGGAAGCAAGCTTTGGCACAAGCATAAAACTTGTCTGATGAGAATTGTACGACTGGGGATTGCGTAGACTAAGCGGCGAGTCTTGCATGATTGCTCTACCAAAGCCCTATCCGTACTCGCATATCTCGGTGACGACCCTCTCGCGAACCGCTTTCCTTGTGTTCGAGCATCTCTTGCGGTACACTATTTGCTAGCAATGAGCCTTGGCAATTAGCCACGAGGACGCTTTGCCTCTCACGCCTCTGCTGTATGTTGAGACACACACATTTACCGTCGAGTGAAACCATCTTCCCAAGTACGTGGGAAATACTCAATTGTGCAGGCTTGCAGTGGTGGGCCGCTACTGGAACGTTATCAGCTGCTTAACAGTCTTAACGATACCGTACCGGTAAGCTACCAACTTCGTGGCGAACAGCCGTCACAGGGCCGCCTGGCGGCCTAACGGCTCTTGTAATAACCCGCGTTAGACCCCGGATTCTAGCGACAGATTTCGAATATAGAAATTAATAGTGCCTAAGGAAGACTAACTATTGTTAAGTTGAAATTGCAGCGTTGTAAAAAATATGGCGTTCGCCTTTAGTTGCATTACAACTAGACACCGGGTTTCCGCGGAAACGGGAGCCACGCGTGGCTCAAGCCGCAGCGGCTGTGCAACCCCTCTCCCCCATACAACAACCACTACGCATACCGCACACATGGCTCAACATGCAGCGCATCCACCTCTGTTCACCCCCCGTCCTCACCACTACAGAGCGCATCAACCCCTGGCTGCGCGACTCTGCAAACCCCGAAAGGGACGCTGAAGTCGCCTTGTCGCGCCCGGGCCCGCCCAAGCGCCGCCGACACAGCGACTTACGCCCACGCCTTATGGAGCGATCACGCCCACATAGCCCCTCTAAAGGGCCCCGCATCGAATGCGATGAGCCCATTACGCCACCCAAAGCGCGTCAGTGGTGGGCAGCGTGACAAGCCTTACTGAGAAGACGACGCTCAGCATGCGCAGCAACGCCTCGAGATCATCTTCTCCGCAGCGCCAAATCACCCAGCTACGAACCGCACACCCACCCATATTCTTCCACCTGCTGGCCGCAGCGTATTCGGACATTGCAGACCCGTCTCCGGCACCGGTTGGAGAGGGGATACATCCCGGCTTGTCTGAGGGATGCGCTGGAGTAGGATCCAATGTACAAGGCGGCGCTGCTGTTCGATCCCATTGAAGACACAGCGTATTATGACGAGGAGGAGGAGGTGGATGGTGCCCTAGTGTTGGATCGCGTCAAAGCCGTGTTTTAAGGGACCCACTTGTGCAAGCAGCATACTATGGATGAAAATGCGTGGTGTTTGCATGTTGTGACGCCGCTGCTCCAACTAGCTATCATCTTGTACGGTCGTGGGCGGTTTCGGCAGGAGAGCGTGTATGTTTCTCTCTTTCTAACCTCTCCTCATAATAATATCGTAGACAATCGCAGTCTATCCAGCCCGCCTACCTCTCCACCACCGCCCCCACCCGCTCCAAGCCCACCCCCGTCTTCCGCAAGACCGACTTCTGCTTGTCCTACTCACACCTCCATCCTCTGTATGCCAGCCTCTACAAAACCCTCTGTCACGCCCCTATCAGCCACACCCCCGACACCTACACCGAAGCCGCCTCTCTCTTCACCGGCATTAAAGTCAAGTCCCCCTCGGGAAACCTTCAAGAAGCACAGTTGCAGATGAGCATCTGGATGGCGGCCAGTCTGCGCCAAAAAGCCTAGCTAGCATGGTCAGCCTTTGCGATTAATGCGCTTCCCCGTCCTGATCACGGAGCTTTCATCGAACCGGGCATCACCATCGTCGGCACCGAGCACAAGGTCTATTATGCGTATTTGTCTGAACCTAACTCTGCGGACCTATCACAAGATACATCGATATCAACCTGCGCTGTCTCCATCCTCGGCAACGACACTAGTTTGCCCTCCCTCGATACTTCGTCTGTCCAGGGCGTCTTGCGCGTTGCGAGACTATATGGCAATCTTATGGAGTACGCTGCCGACGAGGATGCGGAGACTGGGTATCGGGGTGCATTTTTAGGGCCGGTTTTGGGGAATTTGGCACGTGGAGTGGGTGAGCTGTAACATGTATAGTGAACTCTCTTGTGCTTGGTAATCCCTGAGACCAGTGGCGAAACGAGTATGCGTAGTCCACATTACGGATGGGATCTCGAGCCAATTCTCGCCAGCAAACGGCCCGTATCATAGCTGTAGCACAAATTAAGGATGAGCATAGTCCTTGAACGTTGGCCTAGAAAGGAGACGCGCTGTTAAGTCAAGGTCCGAATAGAAGCCGATAGTGGAGCCGACTACTATGGATTGTAGCGTGTGTTACGGGCTTTCGCCATAGATCAGAAGGTATAGTTACAATTATCCTAATCTTTTTGCGCATTACGTATTACCTTAGTTTTAACATGATAAAGTCCTACGTCTAGACAATATTCTATCAACTTTGCAGCTACTACAATTCTGTTTGCAACCGCTCCTCGTCACTTTCGATATCGTCCTCATCAATAAGTACAATACCTCCAGTATTTCTAGCATGCTCGTCGCATGTGAATGTGCCCTTGATCTCTGCTTCCGCATTCTGGTGCTGGAGTCTGAATTCCGTGGTGATGGAATCAATCAGCCCTTGGCCTGCTGCCGAAGAGATTTTATTCTGTTGCCGCGTAATAGTCGTCTGCAGCATTAGCTCCAGTTGACGGACTCTACGTTCTGCTTCTTGCTTCATCACCTCCGTATCACGGTCCATATTCTTGACCCACGTATCCACTCTTGAATATATGGTTTGCAATCTATTTCTGCACTCGTCGTCTTGCAAAACTTCGGAGAGCATATATGCGGAGTGTACTTGCTTTTGGAACTCAGCGGATGTAAGGTGCCGGCGGTGAACTGCAGTATGGCGTAGTCGAATGATGCATGGCAAGGTTTCTTTGAAACACGTTTTTTGTTCGGTATTCATGCAATCGTTGGGTAGAATGTCCAACTGCTTCTGGATAACACGTAACCACTTTGTAAGCTCGACCGCAGCTGCACAAGTCCAGCCATGCTCCTCAAGCAAGGAAGGAAGCCACCGATTCATGAATTGGAAGCATGCTTCTTCGAGGATTTGCTGAGATAACGAGAGTATGTGATGTTGAACGTTGTAGGGAAATACAGAAGGTCCCAGAGTTGCGTGAAAGGGTCTGTTTCCTTGGCTATCGAGGATAGAAATTCCTAAATGCAAGCATGTGAGATGTCACCTGTCAGCAAAAGAATGGCTGAAGGACATACCGGCTGTAGTCCCTGGACTCGATTTGTCGATAGCCTCAGTTTGCACCACCTGTCCGACATTGATTGACCTCCCAGGCGATGCTTTACGTTTCTTTGAGATGTTTACTGTTGGCCTTTCCGAGGGCGGGCTTGTGAAGTGGTCTGGAAAGTGCTTGCTTGCCTGCTCCTCAGATTGAAACACGCCATCCTTAAGAAGAGACTCGAGGATAGAGACGATGTTGCTGATATACGCGTCGCCAACAGACGCTTTTGAGTCAGACAAATGTCTCAAGAGAATTTTGCGTATAGCCTTTTTCTTTCGCACATTCTTGCCTGTAAAGAGCTCACGGTATGTTAAGAATACTTGTCGACGATCAGCAGGTGCTCGGGCATCCATCTGGCCTCGAAGTGTTGTGGAAGCAGTTTTTCTTCTTAATCCTAGCTTGGCATGGCTCCTCGGCTGCGTATTTGTGTCCAATATTTGTGTTTAAAGTGCCATGCGTTGCCATCCCACCGTTGACGATGCTGGCGACGCGGGCAACGATCAGCAGTCTTGGCAACGCCCCGCTCCACGGCGCGTAACTTGCCTGTGCGCGCAACGCCTCAAAACACGTAACTAACACCAACTTTGACGCGTCATAACTCCACCAATATAGATCCAATTCATAATTCAGGATAAGGCGATGTTGATTGATAGTTGACGCCATACTCCACCCTTCGTAAATGACACGGTAGCAGCGGTCGGCCAGTCCTCAAGCTCTCCACCTGCGCAGCCCACTTTGACGCCCGCTGCTAGTGGTTTGTGCATCACAGCGGAAAATTGGTCATTGTGCGAGAAGGGCATAGCGGTGTGTGCGGGGAGCGACGTGTAGAAGTTGAAGGTTAGAACCTATGCGTACAATGTAGGTCGATAAACGCTCGATAGTCTTAACGTGATTGTCATCGATCCGAGACAAAGAAAGCATGGAATTTAATAGAGTGGCGCAAAAAATAGAACGAGATGTAAGAGGAGGACTAAAGTTTGATTTTATATCATAATGAAGGAGCGTGCTTCCATCCTACGGTAAAGTAAACGCTACTTGTCTATAAAACATCTCCACAGCTATCCTCGCCTGTCATTCCCAGTCCGCCGACCTCGCAACCCGTTGAACACCCCTGGGAAAGGGGTTTGCTATCAACGGGTATCTCTGCCAGAGCTTGCTGGATGTTGGCACAGAGAGTACACTGCGGGCAAGGCACATCACACTCACAACTGCCCCTGGTTTTCCGCCCTTGGCCCTTGGCCCCTCTCTACATCTACACCCACACCTCTTAGCCATGCACCCACTTAGAATACATTCCATAATACCTTGCTCGTCTTCAGAGCGCCTGCTCAGAAACAGACGAAAACCTGGTGGAGCCTTTGTAATCATTTTGGTAACAACCCAAATAACAGCTACAAACCGCCACTCCAAGGGCAGTTGGTTCCACGCAGTGCGCACCGCACATACTATCAAGATAGGACTCCACAATCCTTCATAGTATCTGCCGTAACCCGTTGATTCTGGCATCTCCGGGTCTTCCTGCTCAACCGTCGGACTAGAGTTAGCCTGACCGGTTGCCCACCGGCCATACCATTGCATCAAGGCGTCTCGTAAAAACGCCATCTCAGTTTCTCATATGGTTCTGCGCTTCCTGCTCCCAGACCAACCCAAACGCAAAATCAAGCTTTTTTGTAAAAAGAAAAAAATCGACACTAGGCACCTGCCCCTCCTATATACTCACTGGAGCTGAGGGCACGGTCTTTGTGGCACACGTTCTCACGTGCACTATCCGTTCAATATGGATGTGTGTGGCTTACTCTGTTGAGTTACTTTCAAATTCTGTGTATATCCAATAGTTGGTCTCAATAAATATGGAACTCTAGCTACCCTGGTCTGATCGTACGTGTGGTGCTGGGGGAGCTGGATCGAGTGGCTTGCCTCCTCACTCATTTGCCACCGCCATTGAGGCTTAGAGGATTCAACCCTGTCAAAATGCCTGCCTCACTCCATTGATTGGTTCTGAAGAGGCGGGCTGAGTGTATGCGTCGGCACTTTGCGGACTCATCTCCATCTATATAGGGTATAGTGGTGCTGAGTGACGTAGAGCTGCACGACAGGACCGTGCCACTGGGACTTGATAAGACGGACGACTCGATGTTGCGCTCTTTCAGGCTAGCTCGCATTACGAGCACTTTCCTTATACCGATCAGATTACCGTGCAGATAATTTCTTTTGCGCAACCGTGATATAGATAGTTTGAGATGCACTTTAAGCTTCGCGTATCTCATGTTAGCTACCTGACGCATACATGAGCTGCGCAACAGACGACTAATGAAGCCAGTGGCGCCATCTTAATCGTGTATTATCAGATCAAAGAAGATGTATTTCGTGGCAAGGGCGGGAAGACGTTATTACAGATGTGGTTGCAGTCTGGTTTCGTTGTTGTCGAAGCGCGGAGCAGGCTGGAGGTTGAACATGGAAGGTGGGATGGCGGGGTTGCTGCATGCCTGTACCCTTTTTGTGGCTGTGTACTTCGTACCTCAAAGTAGCACCTTGCACCTCTCACCTCTCACCCACCCACAATGCGAGCACACATGTTTCAATCGCAGAGTCATGCAGAGCCTACCAACCTTCACGTCTACCAGACTGGAGAGACAGATCGCGGCCCCAACAATGTCACTGGTTAACAAATAGGACCCCTCCACCCCCTGCCAGCTGGCAGCCATCTGTACGAATATGTACAGCACATGGGTTTGCGTCAGCCTTGACCGATGCTACGCCTGGCTCTACGCCCCCGCTGAGATTGCAAAACGGGCGACAGAAGTTGAGGCACGGATGGCCCAGAATCAAGCAGATTCTACTAGCCGAGGCGAGTTCGAAGGATACCTCAAATTCCTTACGTCTGCAATGGGCATCCCGTCTCCATAAATTAGACCGCGACGGGGTTTCGCGTGCGAGAACCGAAAAGTGGCGGGTCGCACGACTTGTCTAAGATATATGACTGTAAGGGGCTACGCCTAAGGTATATGACTTAATACAACGCTACAAGACTCCATTTATCAACCAATAAACAGCATCAAAGTACAAGATCCCTGTCTAGCGCCTCGCCTCATCAATTTATCAGCTGCTCCCGTCTTTATTAAGCCTCACTAAACAAACCTCAGCAGGTGAGTGCGAAGAGACACATAGTAAGACCTAATCGAGCGGATCCACCGAGCCTAACCATAATGTTCAATCAGGGGCTCTTGCATACTCCTATATTGACCAGCAAGCCGTTGTATCGAGGTAACTGGTGAAGCGAGGCTGAAAGAAGTTGGCTTGCTGCAGAATTTTCCGTTCAGGGCTCATCGGTCTCCCGTGCGTCGTCCACACGTACGTGACAGGCGTGTATAGATAGTCGATCGATTCAACAAAGCCTAGGAGCTTCCGCCGGTGAAACCAACAAATCTTATGGATGCATATGCAACATCTAGTCTAGCTGCAGTTTCGGTGGTAGGATTAATAATCGATACCCGGATCGAGTCTTCTTCTTTGTACTGCGATCATGCGCCTGTTTAAGCCACGCCAGGCCGATCTTATTGTTCGTGCAAGAGTCCTACATTGATCTAAGGGTTGATTGATAAATGAAACTAGGCTCAAGGTGAGATCCATCAGCACATATGCGCTTGTAGCCATGGAAAGCAGCGTGTGACTGAAGCGACAAGCGTGCTAGGTAATATCCGGTGCATTATAAACGTGAAATGGCCACGGAGGGTGCTAGACTACGCGCAGGAGAGCGACAGGTGAGGCCGTGATTGTTGGGCGCTAAAGTAAGCGGTGAGATACAAACCGGCTGGTATAGGGAAGATCAGAGACTGGCGAAGAGATACATAGAGGGCAAAGACGGGAGAAAATGGTACAGGGTTGGGGTGTTGGACCACTTTTTAGACGGACGGACGGAGGGACCGGGTGGAATGCGAAGAGGGCCACCAAGATATCGCAGACTAACACGAACAAAACCCAAGGTAAGACGTTGGTACTAGTCATGAATTGATGGTCGTTCAGTCCAGTACCGCATCCAACTTCCCTTGTATCTCCTCCATGAGATCATCTTTCGCCCACTTCAAGATTTGAGCTAGGCAATACACCAGCTCCCGCACATCGCGTTGATGTGTCGTGCGCCACACCCTGATGTTCTGCATATGGGTCGCATCCCCCAGTTTGAAATGCACCCACAACTCATGTACTGGACCCTCGGTCGTGATAGAAAAACAAAGATGGGGGGATGTAGGTGCCGTGGGCAGTGCAGCCTGATCGTCGAGATCATCCAATATTTTTAATATACAAGCAGCACTAATAGCAGCTTGATTTTGCGCAGCCACTAGACCCCCATTCAGGCTCAACCCCTTCGTCTCTGCAATTAAGAAGGGAAAACGCAGGCCCATGGCAGCCGAATGCGGGTCGCTCAGTATCAATCCAGAGCTTTGGTGTTTGGCCAGCCGAACTCGATGCGTTGGCACAAAAGCCCTGTCTTCAAGCCCTACCACGATATCTGGCTTTGGTGTTGAAATGTAGAATGGGTTGGCAGCTTCGGTGCTGGTCGTATAAGCGATGGAAGGTGTGTACGGTCGCAGCGAAGGCACCGGCCCTGGAAACCCCGAAGCCGATTGTGAATCGAAGTCGGGGAGCGCAGATTGTGGCAGTGGAAAGCGCGGCGTTGACGCGCCGCTTTCATCGTCAGGTTGGCCCACGCCAGGCGGCAAGGGCTTGAGGTCGGCGTTCCAAACTGGAAAGAGTATCAGCATCTCAGAACAGTGCTCCGGACACGGTCGGTGAACTCACGCTTCTCTGATGTATGGCATTGGACGTTGCCTTGCGCTAAGTCACTCATGAGACAGAACAAACTGGCTTTCCAGTCCCCTTCGAGCGAACAATTTCTTGAGTTATGACGCGATTGGTCCAGGAACCTTTTCTCATGGGTCGCCAGCTGCGACTCATATTCCGTTGTACCAATCACATCCTCCAAAGACTCAGCTTTCAGTATATGCCGCACTTTGCGTTCGATCTCCTGCGGGAGTTCATTCAGGTCGTCAATGAGGACTCCAGCGTAAGACATGTTCTGTGTACGGTACGTTTGCGGCGACGGTCGCTTGCTGGGACTGGGCGTTCGAGACGCACGTGCAGAATGCTTAGAGGAACGTCTCCCACGGCTGGATGACACAGATGCGCTTCGTGGTGTTGGTGGTGCGGCCATCTTGTCAGGATCACTGTCAGATAGGCAGGTCTTGAGCCAGTACGGTATTGACGGTGCGCACTCGTCTGACACGGGCTGCTGTGTGTTCTCGAGCGCTTCTTCAGTGTGTGCGAATGACTGAAAGGACGCATGCGACAGCTGTGACGTTAAGTTTGATGATTTCGATGGGTTCGAAGGGGGCGGAGATGTGCGGAGTGTCTCGGGGTTGACATGTCGCGTTTTGCCACGCTTAGACATGCGGCCGGGATATCGTGATTGTTGCACGGCGTCGGCATTGGAGACTGGGCGCTTCATAGTTGGAAATATGTTGCAAAAGGCTAGAGGCTTATTAGGCTGTGTAACCGCGCCGTCAAGGGTAGCAACTTGTGGTGTTATGAATGTTTCGACGATCATAACAACCGGGAAAATCTCGGACATTAACGTAGGTGACCAGTAGATGAGCCAGCCTAGCCGATGAGCCACCCGAACATCAAAACAAGATAATCGTCCCATCTTTTAACGCGGGATAACTCCACCAATATGGACCTAATTCAGAAAGCAATTGAAGAAAATGAATCGCGTGAAGACGGCGCTACTTTTTGCTATCGCGAAGTTGCAAAAAGATGGGGTTGCAACCGAACCACGCTGTCGCGGCGGCACCAGATGAAAACACGCTCAAATGCAGAGCGCGCGCGCGATCGCATGCTACTCACGCCACAACAGGAGCTAGAGCTTGTTGTATACATCGAAAAATGCACAAGAAGAGGCTTACCGCCGACACGAGAGATGATACAAAATTTCGCCGGATCAATCGCGAAACACGCGGTGGGAAGAAACTGGGTTGCACGCTTTCTTCAACGCCACAACGACGAGATCACCATTAAAAGGAGCCGGAAAGAAGGCGATAAGGATGCGATTGCGGTTGCAGAAGTTGTGGCGCGATGAAGTTGGGACGATTTCAATGTTATGGTGTTCGGGTGGCTCACATGCCGAACTGGCTCACATGGCACACGGGCACTGTACTGATAAGACACGTCAAAGTGCTTACGCTGACCCAGTCGTCTATGCAGCCGTGGCGGTAGATCCAGCTTGTCGACCCGCCTCGTCCACTGCGCGCTCGCTTGTAAACCACGTTAGTGGTGATAAGTCATGATGAGAGGCAGCTCCCATGAGAGTTTCTGGGAGACAGGCCTGGAAGAACCGCATGGTGGGGAGGTGAGGCGACTGAGAAGAGGTCCAGTGGCGCGGCGTGAGGTCGCCCATGCCGAACAAAGAGATCGGAAAAAGGTAAGTTATAGAGGGGGTGGAACGCGGTGATCGGCTGCATCGTTGCGCATTTGTGCAGTTTCGCAGTCGCGCGTCTGTGCAGTTGCAAATTGTGATGCGCCGACGTGGCACCGCGGCAGCTGATTTTGCGAGTTCGCACGTGTTTCAAACAACATAGACACACCGCAATTCAGCATTGCGCTTACAAGACGATTGTGCTGTTCGAGGGCATCAACCGCGTATCCCCGATGGATGTCACCTTATTACATTCCGTTACACTTTCCAATGATCATGGCTGTGTAGTTCTCCGCGGGTAGAGCGAGGTACGTTGAACGGGTTAGTTTGCTACAACATGCTGATATTTCAGCCCCATTAAACATTTTCATTGTTACATTACTATAAAGCAGTTTCCTTAATACGTTTTACAAATCACGTCCTCTGGAACGACCATTTCTTCACTTTTATCATAGCACCATGAACCCTTCATCCCCTCTAGCAACGTCAACCTTCCAGAATCTACCCACCGAACTCGTCCTCGCCATCTGCTCGCACGTCTCCCTTCACGATCTCTTCTTCGATGTCCGCCCAACATGCCGCCGCCTCTCCCTCTGCGCGCATGAAGTCCTTCTCGGCAATTTTTTCAACCACAGCTACGCCTACGTCTCCTGGAATAGCGTTTGCAGTCTTTTTAGCGACCTATCCCTTAATGTCGTATTAAAAGACATCACAGCCCTATTCTCCACTCCAGCGAATCTACACACAAAAACCATAAGAGATAGGACTGAATTCGCCAAGCTAGCGTTTGGGGAAATATACGGGGAGCCGAAGGTTCACTTCAGTATCGGGGATGAAGAGGGAGAGATTACGGTCAGGGCTCGAGAACTGCAAGAGTGTCTCCGTTTTGCGCCGAAAGATTTGCAGGCGCGGCGATACGCGTTTCTGATGTTTTTTTTTCATGAGGCTGCGGAAAGAGAGGAGTTGGCGTGTTACGACGGGACTGTGGTGGGCGGCACGTATGCTAGGCTTCACTATATTGGGGACTTTGCTTTTTGCCGTCGTTGCTGTTGTTCTTATCCTTTGGTGGTTTGCTATAGAGATTCATAAAATGGTTACGGACTTGTGTAGGCTGGGGCGGTGGTTATACAGAAAGGTAAGAGATGACGATTCTCGGTGATCGTTACGACCGTTCGCCGCTTCTTTAATTGAGACCCTGCTGTTGCTGGACGTTCTCCAGTATCACGAAATCTCTGCGTAACGTCGATCCCTGTATAGCGAGAAACCAGCCATGCCGAGAAATCAGTCAAGTCGCGAATTTCATCCATTCCCATGGTGATGTACATAGGAGACCAATCTCATAATAGATGAGAAGATCAAAAATCCATTAAGCAAGATTGGTGACATGTCTTCGTAGATCAATCAAAGTCTTCGTAAATCCATAGAGACATGGCGAACAGAATCCGAAAAGATCTGCCCAAAATGGAGATCGGGCCAAAGAAAGCTTCTTAAGCAAAAGCTAGTGCTCGATTTGGTGCCGAAAAGACCGAGTTCCGAGCCCTCTGTAGCCGCCCTTTCCTCTTACAAAAGGTCGCCTTGAGTTTGCATCGCGATCTGCGCTCGCCTTGGTAACTGCGTCCCATAATGAAGCCGTTGCCGCCTTCGCCATCTTCTCCACCGTGCTCATCATGGTCGCCGCATTCCTCATCTTCTCATCCGCCTTGCTCATCATGGCCGCCGCCTTCTCATCCGCCTTGCTTATGATAGCCGCCGCCTTCTCATCTGCCTTGCCTATAATATCCCTCCTAATGGTGTCCAGATACTCCTTGAAGTCGTCAGTCTGGGTGACCAACTCGTCTTTAACCTCGCGCAGAACAGCGTCGCGAGTATCATTGAGCGATTCGATGCCTTCGTCCTTTGCCACTATGATATTCCACTGAGCTTCTTCTTTGGCGTCGTCGAGGTGGTCACGGAACTCATGGTCTGCACGCTCGAGGCGGAGATAAGCGTGGTCGTCGAGTCGATCCAAAACGTCCTGAAGGTGCTTGTTCGAGAGCGACTGGGGGAACCGTGTTGGAGACGATGAAGTCGAGCCGCGCTCGGAGGCGTCGGAAACAAGAGGCGATATTCCAGAGTGGGAAAAGAAACACCTAGGAGATGCTCCAAACGCATGGGGAATTTGTTGTGCCACAGTACCGCTGATAGCAGCATGTTGCCTGTCTGGGAACGCAGAGGTTCCGAAGCTCGGCTCGGCCAGGACAGATCTCAAACTTGATTCGTCGATAGTGGTATCGCAGGACGGTGATGTAGCGACCTCAGTTGGTGACTGAGGAGGAAACTGGAATGCTTCCGATTCGAGGATAATACGCTTAGAGGGCGGCGAGGTGGTACCGCGGGACAGTGATGTAGCGACCTCAGTTGGTGACTGAGGAGGAAAACTAAACGCTTCCCATTCGAGGATAGCACGCTTGGATGGCAGCGAGGAGGGACTTGGGCTTATCGCTGCATGTGCTGGTAAGTCATAAAATAAGCTAGGCAGTAAGACATATCACTTACTACGCCTTGATCGCTTAGTTGAAGTGTCAACATAAGCAGGGAGTTCATTGAGAGTTTCATTGAGAGGTTCATTGAGAGGTTCGTTGAGAGGTTCGTTGGTGGCTCCTAGAGGCTGGAATATGGTCCAATCTCCTCGCTCAAATTGTGCAAGTGTTGCACCAACTGGAAAGCCATATAAGCCCGTCGAATTGCTGACTAGACGGCGGATGCAAGAGTGATAACTTTGCTGCAGCCAGCTGAAGTCGATTATAAGATGCACTTTGACGGCTTTAGCGATCTCGACCAGCTGCCGGCAAGTGGTGGGAAGCGCTTGTCGCATATACCAAATCGAACAAGCAGATTTGAGAGTCAGCGATAGGGTGTGCATTCTGGGGAAACCCTCTCGGGTAATCTTGTTTAGCCAGGCAGTATTACACGAGCCTGCGTCTGTAACCAACGTAGTAGTGCCAGGAACCAGATTATCCGCGTCGTACCCCAAAACGAAGTTATGCTTTTTATCAGAGCCAGGAAGAGAGATAGAGGTTGTCACAAGCAAAGATATCTGATTGCCGGTAGAAGATTGTTTGATTGACAGAGAACCCAGAAGCCAAGGTTCATCTATCTCTGAGGGTTCTGCGTAAACCAGTGCAGGCACACCACTCTTGGAACGTTTCTTTTTAGACATGACCTAGCTGGTAATCAGTCATGCAGCAATATCTAGCAACTCACTTTGAGTACCCCTCGCCACGATGATGGCAAGGAACCCAGCCCTCCCGGGCTTTGTATGGTGAGCAGCCCTGACTCGAAGCAGCAGCTCCTGCCCGCATGCGCCGCCAACCTCCCCGATGGACTATTTCTGTGCCAGGCAGAGTAACACCCCAATGAGCGGACTCAGAGGCCTTGTGAAGATTCGCAAGGATGGTGAACCGAGGTTGTCAACAGGTAGTCAGGGCAAGAGGGAGGCAGACGGCGGCAGGCGGGGAGGGAGCTGGTGCTTGGTTAATTGCGACGGTCGTAGTGCGCGTGAGGTTCGCAACGGTCGTGGTGCGCGTGAGGTTCGGTATCAACGTAGGTCGAAATAAGTGCCAACGCGGTGACGGAATCGATGGAGACGATGGCAAGTTGAGCGAAGGTCTGGTGGTTGAGCAGGTCGGGTGGTTGGCAGTTATCAGCCGCCGGGAGTTGGAGCGAGCCCGGCTGAGTCATCGGAACTCTGCTGCCTGTCTCACGTGCGCGCGCGTTGGCTCCGCCACTAGTCTCGTAGGCAGAATAGCGCCCGACTTCCCCATACAGCCTTACGCCTTCACCCGCATACTTTGTACAATCATGGTGGCAGACATACCCGATTGATGCGCATATAGAGACAAATCATCTTATTAGGTTCCCGCAGTAATGTGTCCGTGCGCGCAATGCGCCGAGGCGTCCAATGCACCTATACTTCACAACACCACAGCTTAACGCCGTAACGACGCTAGAAGAAGCCTTTGAGGATTGTGATGCTTATGAGAATAAAGAAGATATTCCCTGGACGCAGATATCAAAAGAGCATGGTGTTGTGCGCTCAACGTTGACGCGAAGATACCGACGCGAGACGCGATCGCGTGAAGAGCAAGCAATTGCATAACAAAAGCTTACCCACAAGAAGAGAAGGAGCTTGTGAAGTATACAGAGGAGCTTACTGCTCGTCATGTACCCCCTACAAGAGAGATGATCGCCAATTTCGCGCGCGCGCGCTCAAAAAGCAGCAACGCGACGCTTCAACTTCACAAAAATCTCGCGATACACCAAACAAGGGTAAGCGAGAAGCCTCACGAAGCGCTGCTCCAAAAACTACAAAGGAGCGTCGTGTGGTGAGTGCTAGAAATGGGGTTGATGCTGCACCTCCGCCGCCGGCTCCTCTACCGTGTCCGTGCGCGCAATGAGCCAGTTCGCGTAATGAGCCACCCAACAAAATGAGGAGACCCTAAAAATGAGGCTGTAACACCACCAACAGTAGCCACTATCGCGAGATTTTATAGAGTTGTAGTAACTATATGCTTGGTGGTGCGGCCGTGACGGGCATAGCTGCTTTTCGCGGCTGCAACCGTGTAGGATCTAATCAAATCAAATCGACTTCGCGGCTGAAACCGTGTAGGAATCAACCAACCAACATGGTATATTTCGCAGTCTTCTCGTAGCCGCAGATTTCGTGTGGATGTGGCCTGCTTCCTCCCCATGTCCGTCTCTGTGTCGTACTTGTCGCTCTCAACCTTTTCGGACTTGACCTCGAACATGACTGGCCGATCCCGGAGACACCGCGACAACGTTTCGCGTCATCATCCCTGACCAACGATGTGTAACGCGCTCAAGGCACCCGCTCGATGTAGCCACCCATTCGGCGCAAAGGTCTTCATACGCCACCTTCATGCCATCCCCACATATATGCGATGCGGAGAAACTGCTCCCCGCGGCCGCCATCGCTCCCGGACGCTTCTATAAAGCGCTGGACCCTCAAGCTCATCAGACTAACCATTCCAAACTAACGTAGAGTCTCCTACAGCTCGCCATCTAGACTTATCAATCCCCATAAACATCACCATGTCTGGCTAAGGTCAATCCTATGAGCAAGACCCGCGCCGGACCGCCGCCGACACATACTCGCTCTCTCACCTGCACCCCGCCTCGCAACGCACGCCCTCCAACGCCGCCCTCGAGCACGCGCGCTCAAACTCAGAGAAAGAGGGCCTCCCTGACATCGCCGTGTCGCCTTCGCAGGGAAAATACCTCAAGATACAAGTGCAGCTTGTGCGCGCGAAGAATATCCTCGAGGTGGGGACGCTGGGCGGCTACTCAACCATCTGGCTCATGTCGGCGTCGCCCGACGTACGCGTGACCACCGTCGAAGTCGATGCGCATCATGCGGAGGTCGCAAAGGCGAATTTAGCACAGGCGGGTGTCGTAGACCGCGTAGATGTGCAGCTCGGGACTGGCGTTGACGTCTTGCCGCGGATCGCGGAGGAGGTGAAGCAGGGCAAGAGGCGGAGGTTCCAGCTCGTCTTTATCGACGCGGACAAGGAGAACAACTGGATCTATGAGGATACTGCGATTGGCATGTGCGAGCAGGGTGCCTGTATTATCGTAGGCAACGTGGTGAGGAAGGGCCAGCTTCCGAATGCGCAGTGCGATAAAAACGTACAGGGGGCGGGGGGTGGTA
>Ga0265798_10002245_pt1 | contig 28713 bp, 22 predicted proteins | sample P3T30metagenome_FD_192430 | JGI IMG/M metagenome (GOLD analysis project Ga0265798, IMG submission 192430) | Plant litter microbial communities from East Loma Ridge, Irvine, California - P3 T30 | ecosystem: Environmental > Terrestrial > Plant litter > Unclassified | place: USA: California...
TCTTCATGGTGGGCGAGGATTGGCGGCTTGGCGCCAGCCTGGATGGCCTGGATGACATGCTATACGGTGGCTATGGGGTCCTGCGCGGCAAGGCCCCGGCAATCGTCGTCTGGGACCAGATGGACAGCAGCCGTAGTGCTCTGGGCGTCGAGGCAACCCGTGCTTACTATCTCGCAAAGCTCGAGCATCCGCAGGTGTTCAAACCGGGCCCGATTCACGCGGCACTTGCGCGCCTTGGGCAGGGCGGGCCAACGTACTTTGATCTGGTGATGCAGGTGTTTGCTGATCATCCGAACATCATATTGCGGGCGGCTGACAGGTAATGCGTGCCTTGGTACTGCAGTGGCTGCTCTATCTGGCACGAGGCGGCATATGAGCAGTCATCGGTACACTGAAGAATTCAGGAATACAGCATTCAAGCAGGCAGCGTGGCGTGGTACGCGAGGAACTCGGCTGATAACAAACGTGTGGTGTTTTCTAACACATACTAGTCCGGCATCGGGCAGAATAGGCAAGCTGATTCTGGATCTGCAGCCGTGTGAGTTTCTAGCGCAAGTCCCAGTAATGCTGCACACTGAGCCCGAGTGGCTCGGCGCTTTTTTCCTACAGGTACCAGCCGTTCCTACGGTCAAGACAATCCAGCCGGTATCGGGCAGATTCGCTCCCCGATGCAAACGGTTGCGCGCATAATGGACATGCATGAATATCGCCGGATCAGCGCCGTCGATCTGCTGGCTACGGAAGAACACAGCGCGCCGGTCGCGTACTACGAACTAGGCGCAAAGGAGCCGGCTCCCGGCGCGATGAATGCGATGGGACCGCTTCCAGCGTTGATGGGTCTGCACTTGGCAGTACGTGGCCGCCGTAAAGCACCCAGCGACCGTCTGTCACGTGCTCGAGCACCAGAGACCCTTGCAATGCCCCGTGCAGTTGCGTCAGGTCCAACGCAAGTTTGGATGGCGTAACTCGCAGCAGGGAGCCGAACACCACGCTGCCGTCGCTGAGAATACTGTCGCCTAGGTAAAAGCGAAAATGCGCAAGATCAACTGGACCTTCAAGCCTGACCAGTAAAAATTTCCTATTTTTGCGTGGCCGCTCGTATAGCGGAAAGCAGGCAACACCGATCACGCACACAGGTCCACCAGGCGTCTCTCCCAACTACTCACTTGATAGACATCCTTACCGATGCGGACAAACTCCAGACCGCCGACATTGCGCGTTTCAAGCTCATGCCGGTATGTGTCTAGAGGCGCAACCAAGTCATTGCCTTCGACATCCATCCGTGCGGTATAGGAGGTTTCTGCCAAACTGCAGTAGCCTAGCAGCAGGAGTGGAATGGCCGCGACGGTGGCAAGCGCCCCATTGCTCATTATTCAACCCTGATTGGTTTTAACTACCCGATCGTAAACGGCACCGCCTTGCCAGCGTTGACAAGGATCGAACCATTGGGAATCGATTCACTAGCGTAAATGTCGCCAAGTAGATCTCCGAAATTCAGTATGAAATTTTCCGGTTCGATGTCGCAGAATTAAACACAGCCGGTGCTACGATGAAAATCAAGAAATTTTGAAAGCTTTATTCAAGCTTTATTCAAGCTTTATCATATTTAACACGAAATCGCGATAAAAGTAAGAACTTTAGTCGAGCTGTTAAATCCGCACCTGCCTTATCGCCTTAACAACGTTCAAATGGTATATGATAGCGCCTAAGTGGAAAGATATTCCTTTGTAAGCTGCCACCAGAAAAAGTGTGCGATAACAAATCCGCTGCCTAGAATTACCCGAACTCCGGTCAGGACTCGTTTCTGGTCAGCCACTCGCCCTCGTAATGATGTAAAAATATCTTTGAACATTATCAGTACTGGCTCGTAATCAGCCTTCATTTTTTCTTCTTGTCGGTTTATCTCGTCTTCCAATACCTCTAGCGTTTTCGCTTGATTTCTACAAAGTAATAAAAAAAGGGCCGAGAATATCCAACATCCAATAACTACAGCAACATTCGCTAGAAAGATAGCCCTATCATCTTGCCTTACAAGCTTGAGCTGAGTTGCTACGACGACCGTTGCGATTGGTATGCTTAGCAACTGATTTTGAATTTCACCAAAAACCTTATGAATCTTTGCCGTATAATCGACTTTCCATTCTTGAAGTTCATCGCGCACTTTGTCGTACGAAAAATTTGCAAGGTAAATTTTATAACCGTCAGCAAACTTATTGCTAAGTTCTGGCAGATCAATAAGTAGCTTGCGAAAACGTCGTCCAGCCATTACGCCTTCAAGCTGGTTAAGTACAGTCGTAGTCAATACAGCTAACTTTTGCTCTTTATGCGCGTCGTCCTCTGCGCTAAATAAGCCAGTGATCTTATCAATTGCGTCGACATCCGCTACTGCTAGCTCACCAGGCGTATACTCGATAGGAATTGAATACTTACCACTCTTGATGAACACTAACTCATTGCGATCTTTATCTAAATAAGCTGCACTCTCTCGCAAAAGATTGACCAGTTGCAATACCTTACGGTACCTCGTTACTGAGAAAGGGGGAGCAGAATCTGCCTTTGAATAACGTTCTTTAATTAAATAATAATTTTTTGGTTCCGAGAACGTGGCACGGCGCATTGATATAAGAGAATCGAAATCCAACGCAAGATAACCTAAGGATATCTTTGGAATCTGCGTTTGAATGCCAATTATATCGCCAACTTTGATATTGTCAGGATCGTCATCAACCGTTATACCTGCGTCTTCAAAATTATCTTCGTGCAATGCGATTCTCAGTGCGTCGCGTATTTCTACATTTTCAATTTGTACGGACGCGCTTTTCCCATCCGCCGCGAAATTAGATGCGCGGTAAATCGTTAGCAGATGGGAAAACTCAATCTTAGTCATTTTCTTCTTCGTCTCTTACTTCCTTACGAAGTCGCTCTTTCAATTCAGGTGGAAGGTTATATAAAGTTAGCGACTCATCATCATTGAAAACCACGTCACCGTCTAAAATGGCATTTCGTGCAAACTTCACTTCCCACCCTTTAGTTTTACCCGCAAACTGCACAAATGTTTTAAGGGAACGCTTATCGGGAACAAATCCATCCGATAGTTTCAAATCGGCACGCCCCAATATCTGCATTAGTGCCGGCGGATCGCCCGGCCATAATTCATTAGCGAACGCTTGAAGATCAATAGGATCACCAGCCTTCGCCAAAATGTTGCAGATATCGAACGCCTTATTGAAAAAATCCGTACGCTGCTTATCTTCTAAGCCAGATTCTAAAGCAAAAGCTTCTAAGGCGGTCTTTAGCGTGCGCGTCTCAGCAGCATCAGTGATGCTACTGTCACAGCCGAGGAAATTCTTAAAATACCCAGAGACTTCATTACTGCGGCCTTTCAAGAAGCTAATGTATTTATCACCACCTTTTTTCCACTCGGTAAGATCGATCCTTCCTGCAAATCGGAATCCCTTCAAGTCAAGAATTGCAGTGTCGGAAAATTCCATGTTTTCGCCTAACGCGGCACCCCACTCTTCAGTAACAATCGACACAAGTAGTTGATAGACGCCATCATAGTAAATATGCGCAAAAACCACATGGCCGCCGCTGGCAGCCGTTCGCGATGCCTTGTTTTGCAACGTGGTCATCATCGAAGCTGTAAGCCCCATGAAGTCGGTAGACCTCACTTCATGGAATTCTCGGACGAACTGCTGAACGGGAAAATTAATTTCATCTGCTTCGAACCGGCCATGCGCCTTGCCTGAACGCTTTGCATATTCGCTTACTAATCTACCAACAACCTTAGACACCGTTGCCGTGATGTTGAGTTCCGCATGGGCGCATTCAATATTGAACGCTCCGCCCTCAAGCTTAACTAAGTCATGGACAACTGCGTTCAGCACACGTACCTGGACCTCCGGTTGAAGGTCCACGGCAGGATTTGCCGTCATAGGAACACCTATTTCAAAAAAACATCATCTTCCACTGAAATGATATTCCCGGCAAGAAAATAATATACTGTACAAACGAACAGTATATTGTATCAAACATGCAGCATTGGGGTGCTGAAGTTCCGGTTTGTGTGCAAATACTTGTATTGTTGGTATTTTGGATACATCATGCATCGTACAATTCTTTCAAAATATTTGCAGTTGGAATGTCCCAGTCTATCTCTATAAAAATAAAAATATCTATGTTTGATTTGACCAAAGTCCGAGCAGCGGACGGAAACCAAGCCGCCGGCTTCGAAGAATTATGTATACATTTGGCTGAGGCTATGTGCCACGAACCTCTACGCCAACGGCAGCGTGTTCATGGTGCAGGTGGAGACGGCGGAGTAGAAACGATCGTAACTACAGAGAGTGGTCGGCTCGTCGGAATCCAGTGCAAGTACTTCCGCGAAAACCTTGCGGCCTCGCAGTGGGCCCAGATAAAGGAGTCTGTAGGTCAGGCGATGACGAAGCACCCCGATCTCTCGGATTACATCGTCTGCGTGCCACGAGACCGCACACCTGGGCAGCTCAAGACATGGGAAACGTTAGTTAGCGATTGGAAGTCACGTTATCCAAGACTTGTTATCACATGGTTTGGTCGATCCGAACTCAATGACCTGCTCATCCAGCCGAAGTGGCGTTATCTAGCCGTCTACTGGCTTAAAGCGCCTGACTACTCCACGAATTGGTTAGCCCAGAAACTTGATCAGGCGATTTTGCAGTTGCATCGGCGGTTTATACCGCGCTTCCACAACAAGACGCAGGCCCAAAAGAGCCTTGCAATCTGGCTTGCACTGCCAGAGGCTCTCGGCGAGCATGAGGATTTGTGTCGAGATTTAGCAATTAATGCTCGAGATCTAGCTAGAATGCTCTCGCGAGGAAGAGAGCACGAAACCAACGCATTGACTGTGGCGAGTGTCAATCTAGAAGCTGCAGTAAGCAATATGCTTAGCGGCATCGCAGAGGGTCGGCTGTTGGCTCAAGACGCTGAGTTTGCATCCACTCTTCCCACTATCGACCAAACAGCGGGCAGACTTGTAAAAACTGTACGTGAACAAGAGAACTTGTTACGCGAAGTTGGGCGCGAGGCCGCAGGGCGCGCCATGGAACCGTTATCGAGGATTGTGCGTTTGGCCCGAGATGTCCAAGTATCATCCAGACGCGTGCATCAAGTACTTTTAGCCCACCAAAAGGCTTTGCGCAGCCCGCTTTGGTTGCTGATCGGAGAGGCCGGCATTGGGAAAAGCCATCTAATGGCAACCGTAGCGCAGAGGGTGCTTAAACAAGATGCGGGCGCTGTGCTGCTGCTGGGAGAGCAGTTCCTTGAAGTGCGCCCACCTATTCAACAGATACCCGATTTACTAAATTGGGAGCATTCTTTCTTTGACCTGCTGGCATGTCTGAGAACACAGTCCGAAACTTCCGGTCGGCCGAGTTTGATCCTAATCGATGCAATCAACGAGTCTCCTGAACGGAACCTTTGGCTCTCACACCTTGCCCAACTAGTGCACGCAATCGAGGCATATCCTGGCGTGCATCTCCTTCTGTCGTGCCGAGAAGATTGGCTGTCAGCATGTGTACCACCGCACTTAGTTGATACCGCCCCGACGATTACACACCGAGGATACGATTTAGATTTTGAAGCAGCAGTTAACGCGTATTTCGAAGGTTATAACGTGTCCGCAGATGTGTTTCCTTCGTTTACGCCAGAATTTCGCAATCCATTGTTTTTGAAGACAGTTTGCGAAACCTACGAAGACCGGAAGCTTCCGAGAGAACCACTATCTTTTGTGGCCGTTATTGATGAGTGGGAAAACCGAATTTGCGAAAAGATCGAGCAGGCGATCGATTGCCGGAGGAATTTTGCGAAGAATGCTATCGAACTAATCGTCCAGCAACTGGCTGCGCAACACGCTGCAAGTATCCCTGCTGGAGTTGCAGAAGGCATCTGTCTTGGTGTTTTCCCCACTCGAACCGCCAGCGGCTCGTTATATAAAAGTCTACAATCATTCGGCGTAATCGAAGAAACCGTGCGTGATGGTTTCACATTCGTAAGACTGCAGTACGAACGATTTTACGACATCAAAGTAGTACGGTCCGAGCTGAGGAAGTTTGAAAACGCTGCCGAATGGTCACGGTTCTGGTGCAAGGAGATCGTGCCACATTTGGACGATCGGGACGTTGCTGTCGCATCCCAAGCCCGTCTCTTTGCATACGCTTTACTGCTGCCAGAAATTTTTAATCTCGAAATTGTAGAGTGGCCCTTTCCTGAGCCAGACGAGACCGGATATTCACCAGGGAACAAGGTGTGGGACACTTGGTTAGAGGCCCTAGCTTGGAGAAAAATCCCCGCTGAACATGATCGTGTTCGACGTCTCTTCACTAAGTGGGAAAAGACCGGTGAGCCGCCCATTGAAGTGTTTAAGCGTCTGATGAGCTTCGCTGCGATCCAGGGTCATCCGCTAAATGCAGACTTTCTGCACGATCTGCTCTGGTCGAAGACGCTGGCCAAGCGCGAGCTCTTGTGGACCATCCAAATCGGATATGCAGATTTGTTGGATGAACAGGATGAATTGGGGAGTTTCATTCACTGGTGCGAAGTGGCTGGCCGTCGCTGCTCGGATGAACAAGCTAGACTTGCTTCTACGGTACTGCTATGGCTTACCTCGACAACCAACCAGAAAAATCGTGATCGAGCGACGGATAGTGCAATTCTTTTGCTACAAGGACGGCCGGCACCAACGTTTCGTATGGTTGAGCGATTTTGGGAGGTGGATGATCCGTATGTGAAGGAGCGTCTTCTTGCCGTAGTGGCAGGGGTGGTGCCGACCTTTACGCGCAGTGACCTACGAACTCTGGGAAATTGCGTATGCACGCGCTTTTTTGGAGGTAGCCAAGTTTCGCCTAACCTACTCCAACGCGAGTACGCGCGCTTTATCGCCGAGTATTGCATTCATCAGGGTGTCTTATCCGATGCGCTGCTGCAGCACGTACGGCCGCCTTATCGTACCGTGATGCCAGTCATCTGGCCTGACACTCAGTTACGCGCGCTAGAGGACGATCCTGCATTCAACATCATCATTCGCTCTCTACAGCCGGAAGGCAACGGTCGCATGTATGGCGATTTCGGACGTTACGTCATGCAAAAAGCAGTCCAAAATTTTACAAAACCTGCAACGGTAAATGCCGCTGCTGAGAGATTGTCCGAACGGTATCCGAGGGAGGATGCACAAGTTGCGAAACGGTACATTTTGCAGAGGGTAGTGGAGCTAGGATGGGCCGATGAAAAGGACGAGTTCGATAGGTTTGAACGATCCATTCGATCTGACGGACGTCAACGCTCAAAGATGGAACGCATTAGCAAAAAATTCCAATGGATCAGCCTCTATGAATATCTAGGATTCCTATCAGACCATAGTAAGTTAAGACGGCCGTCGAATGAACTTGTTGACCTTTCAAGCGCCTCAGAACTCTGGCTGCGTGACTATGACCCTGCGCTTGTATTTTTTCCGAAGACACAAAAGAGGAGCGCGTTGTTATCTCGAATGGAAGCTAGCTACAACCCTATCCCACAAATGGACGGGGGCGCCGCCCGAACAGCTTGGATGGCATCTGATTTCGAGAACTTCACTCAGTATTTGTATGTGGATATCGAGGGTGAGCCTAGGTTGGTACTATCATCCCATCTCAGCTTCGATGAGTTATTGCCATTCGGTGTCACTAAAGAAAGCGTGCAGCATGCGGCCCAATGGGTGAATCTCTATAGTTTTATCGTGCCCGAGGAAAACACAATAGGACTATGTACACAGCTTCAAAATGGGACCTTGTGGGGACGTGGGGTTGAGCTGCCTACGGCCTATTCAGGCTGGATGACGGAATATCCTTGGCATCCGATGCTGGACGAAGTTGAGAGCGAATGTTCGTCGGATAATAGATTGCTAACCGAAACGAACGGTTTATTCCATGGTACTGTCTGCTCTGTCGGTACCGAAGAACTGCCCTTTTCCTTACCGTCACCGGGCATCTGCCGTGAGATGAGCAAGTCTTCATTAGGAGTGCTATCGGCGCCCGAACGGAACGCCACGGGCGACTTCAGTATCAGCGCACAAAATAGACAGAAAGTATTCTGGGGGAGTATAGGTGGCAGCCCGATAGTTGCGGCCTCCTATCAGGAATTCATGGGTTGGCTCCGCGACCGAAAATGGAATCTCATATGGTACGTTTTGAGCGAGCGCAGCATTCATCAGGATACTGAGTTGTTATCCGATTCGAATCAAAGTGCAGTCATTGTACTGCGACCATTTGAAAAACCCTTACAAATCCTTATGCAGCGGGATGATTGGAAAAGAGACGAGGAGAAAGATTAGCATCGAACGGACTCTCTGCTCCTCCTCGAGGCTTACCTCGCATCACAAGCAGACATAACTAAAGCGACTAAAGCATGAGCTCCTCGCGTTTTCCTAGCCTCAGCTTAATGGGTTTTGACAATCGTCGCAAAACTACTTGCTAAGGTTATAGCAGTAATTTTGGTAGCCTTTCTAGCCATCGACCTAACCATTGCGGCTAAGTTTTTTATGCTGTGGTGCACTTTCTTAATGCACCACAGCAGGTGAGAGGCCCAGATTATGTTTGTCAACTCCGGCCCTGTGGAATCAATAACTTACGTATGTTACCCCTTCGTCAATGTTTGTCAAACTGCGTGTTTCGGCCGAGATGAGACCAAGTTGACGAATCGTCAATGTCTGTCAAATAGGCGCGGGTTCCGGGCTAGGACAGTGGCCCCGGACCGCCGTCAATGCAGTGGCCCCCGCCGCGCTTCCTGTCGTGGTCGTCGTAAGGTCGATGGTAGCCCGCACTGCCATCAGTGGCTCCTTTGAACGACATAGCAGCACAATCCCAACCAATGCAAGCACGGCGGTAGGGATGTCGATGTTCGTCTTGCATGAACATTCCGTTGGTTGCTGTCGCCCGAAGCCAGTCGGGGCCGCCGCTTGTCTCTGGCCACCGCGTGGCCTAAAGTACGAACCAGCATCGGCAAATAAGGATCTCGTCCCGTAGACCGCGCCGGTCCCGTCATGGCAACAAGACCTTCACCGGAAACACAAGCGCAGCCACGCGATGATCGGCCAGTGTCGCGGGGCAGTGAGATTGTGCGTCCTGAGGCAGCAGGGATTGCATGCTGTCTCGTCGCACCACCCGTGCCCGACGAAGCCCTCATCTCCGTTATCGGACGAGTCCACATACTGAGCTGCAACGGAACAACAACCGCGACCTTTCGGGAATTGTTCGACAGCGCCCCGTTCAACTTATCGGCCTGGATTCCCCCACACATCGAGAAACTCGCGCGGCGGCTTGGCAACGACGTGACCGCGCACGCACTCGACATCTTGCGCGCGCACACCCTCTATCCGTTGCTGGCGATGCTCACCGGCCTGTCGTACCCTACCAACTCGCCACGACGCAATCCGAACAAGGCGGCAAGTACGCCAAAGCGGCTGTCAGCTGAGACTACCCGGCTTTGCATCGCATGCCTGCGCGAGGATATGGACACATTCGGCATACGTTACATTCACCGTTCCCATCAACTGCCGGGAGTCGAGGTATGCAGCAAACACGGCACGGCTTTACTTTCCAGATGCCCATACTGCAGGCGTTTGTTCGGACAACCCCACGATCTCGTTCTCGCACCTTGGCGGAGGTGTACCTGCAAACGTTACATTTTCGAAGAAAGCGCATCGGCCGAACAAGAGGTAGAACCTGTCGCGCTATCGTACGCAAAGTTCTCTGCCGCGCTTCTTGCTTCCCGCTATACGACCGTATCGCCAGGCGTGCTCGTGAAAAGCTATCGCGAACGAGCCCGTGAGAGTGGCTACCGTTGGGGGAGCGATAGAGTCAGTCATACGCGCCTGATGACCGAGATGGAACACTTCTATGGCAAAGCCTTTCTCGGCAGGGTCGACACTGCGTATCGCGAGGAGAGGATGAGTGAATGGCTAAAAATGTTGCACGAATCCAGCATTACTGAGCCACCGCTTGGTCGCCATTTACTGTTTGCCCACTTCCTGTTCCGCGACGCTGCCCAGTTCCTCGATGCAGTCGCCGCGCGCGACGAGGCCGACACCGATACACTGGAACAGCCCGCGTTGAAACGCAGGATACCGAAGGTCGCGACGACGAAGGCTGTTGGTAAGCCGAGTGCGCAACAACGCATTACGGGCTTGCTGCGCGAACTCACCGCCCGCGCTCGCGATATTTCTGATTGCTCCCTGGAGGATTTGTGGGGGGCTCATTATGGTTTGATGAAGCGGCTCGTCTCCCTAGACCCTGCGATGGTTGACGTGCTGAGACGAAGGCTGCAGCAGCTAAAACCCAAGCCCGCGGTTCCAACCAAGGTGTCGCGCAAGAGTCCTAAAGATCGCGAGCGTGCGCGGTCCATCGCAGCCATCGCTGCGACTTTGTATGCATCGGTCGACAAGCCGGAGAAGGTCACGATCAACCGTTTGGCGAAGGGACTGGGCTGGAATCCTTCAGCCCTCGATCCGCACGCTTTTCCAGCAACACTGCGAGCACTGGAAGAGTGTTCGGAATCGAATTGGTACTTTTATGCCCGGCGGATTATCTGGGCAATGCTGTCCTTCAAGCATGCTGCGATCGGCGTGTTGAGGCTCCAGGCGGGCGTGGAATATCACCGTTTTCGCGCCCTGATGGATTTTTTCCGGGATGTCGATGTGTCGCGACCGCTCGATGCAGGGACCGTCACAGCGTTCCTTGCGGAACGCAGCATTCAACGCGGCTGGACCGGTCCTTGTCCGGATCGCGAATTTCCTCCTGCGGGCCGAAGCTTCTACGTTGACCAATAATGCAACGTCGAGCTAGGAATCGATGGCGAGTTCACGTGGGAGCGGGCTGGCCATCCGCTCTCGCTCGTGCAATGCCGGCCGGTCGCGATGCATCCCCGCGGCGCGAAGGATATACCAGCGCGGCATGTGCTGACAATCGGGATGCTGTTCCCACCAGGTGAGACGACGCGTCTGAAATGCAGCGACCGGTTCAAGCACCTGGATCAGCAGCTCTCCCGTGCGGGGCAGTCTCGCAAGATGCTTGTCGAGCCACGATGCGTTACCAGTGCGCCGGCCGATCTCGTTGACGGTCACTCGCACGGGGCGCATCGACGGGTTCAATATCTCTGCGACCACCAGCCTTACCCGCTCTACCATCGCCTTGTCGCGGGCCTCCCAATCGACCGGCGAGGGCGGCACCGCAATCCGGACGGTTGCAGGAAGCTGATCCCGGAGCCAGGCACGGTCGTGCCGGTACAGCCACATAAAATCGGCGCCCAGCGCGGCCTGAAGCGCCTTGAAGCCAGCCGATGGCGTCGCCGCCACGGCGGCCTTCAGCCTGCCCCGCGCATGTGTCTGCCGTTTCTCGTGCGCGCTGGCGGTACGCTGAGTCTGCAGCCAGGCATCCGCCCCGAGGATGCGATTGATCGTCGATGACGACAACTGTGTCGCGTGCGCGATATCCACGACGGCGTCCCCGGCCGCTAACGCACACCTCACCCGCGAACGAACGGCGACGTCGATCTGCTTGGACCTGCGCGTAAAACCGACGCCGATCTTCTCCGCCTTGACCAGGACCGCGTTGACCGACAGGCCGAGCTCTTTCGCTACTTGCCGCATCGACCGGCCCTCTGCCGCCAGCGCGGCGATTCGGTTTTCCGTCTCTGCTGGGTGCCGGTGTTGAGGCAGAGCAGCGATCGCCCGCGAGGGCATGTCGGCCCGGAGAAATGACGCGATGCTCCCAGCCAAAAACCCGATCAGCAGAACATGCAGCAGGGGATGGTGTGCAGCACGGGACCGGCGATAAAGGCTCGTCAACCACCAGTCGTCACCGTTGCAACGCGCGAACACGCCGTCGAACGGCGGCACGTGCTCTATCGCAGCCCAGAAGTTGACAAGTTCACTTCGTAATGCCTGTTGACGGACCCTCAACGTGGCGGTCGCCAAGCCTCTGTCCACCAGATGGTCGAGGTAACGGTCCCGCCAGACCAGCGGATCGGCCCACACGTCTCGCAGCATGAGTAACTGGGTACTGAGCCGTGAGACGCGAAGCAGTTTTTCATGTGCCTGCTCGCCGAACCGTGGAACACTCCACTGTCCGCTCCACTTCCTGGCGGCTGCCGGGAGAAACAACTGCTGACGTTTCAGGCGCTGCGCCAGACAGCCGTTCGCGACGAGCGGCACACCGTGGTAGGGACACACTAGGATGCCCGGCAACTGGTGCGCACGATACCACGTCGCGATGCCAATCGTGTCGCAGTCGGCATTCTCACAGGCAGGGCAGAACCGAAGCGCGTCTTCCGCTCCCACGCGGCTCGCCAGCAGCCCCAACGCGATCTTCGTGTTGCGTGCCGCGCCTGTTGCCAATGCATGCGCAATCCCGGTGTAGTGGGCTAAGTTCATGAATGGCCTGAAGTACGGCAGGATCGTGTGGCCTTCGACCAACTCCTGAATCGAATTCAGCGGCAACCGGAGAGGCTTCACGAGCAGGTGCAGCCTACTGGGAAACGAGATGCTCAGGCTGACCGATCGCTGGTTCAGCAATTCGATCAGCGTGTCCCCGGACGTTTGATGCCCTGTCACGGTGTGATACCGGGAAACCATGCCGAATATCGTTTCCTCGGGCACCAGGATATCGCCGGCTTTTCCTGCCGGCTTCGTTTCCAAGGCTACAGAGGATGCCGCCGCCGGTGCCGGCACCTGTTCATTAACGGCCGCCCAAGTTGACGCCTTCACGGCTGATCACTCCGTTCTCGACCAGGTACCGGTGAGGATCATCCGAGTCCGCCGCAGTCCGCATGTCCACATATCCAGGAGGCAGTTCGGGTAGTTCCGGCTCGACCGCATTGGGATCACCGGGCTCAGTGTTACCGTCGCACGACTGTGAGGATGCCTGCGGCCTGACCAGCGCTACTGGAGCGGCGGCACCCGCTATCGGAAACAGTTGGTCCAGGTAATCCTTTACGACCGTGACCTGTTTCGGGAACTCGAGCAATTTCGCTAGGGCTTCCTCGACAGGCAGCAGATCCTCGTACAGCGACAGCGACTTCATCGTGTTCGTGCGCAGCGCATTGATCGCCGGATGGAGCAATCCCAACGCTTCGTCGTACGTCTGGCGCAAGAGTTTTGGCGTCAGCGTTTCGGTCCCATCGAGCATCGCGCGCTGCTGCGCAAGCTTGAAGAGCAGCACGACGAAGTCTGGAATGGTCTGGCTGAGATCGAAGACCGTATCGAGCATCTCGTCATCCGGGTCGCGCGGTTGACGGACCCACTGATACGTCCAGATGCGTCGAACGAAATCGTCCCACTCCTTGATTCGCTTGGGCGGCCGTTCGAACTGGATCAAGCCGCTTTCCGAAGCCCGACGGCCATCCTTCATCTCATTGGTGAACAGGCCGGCCGCCTTGCTGGTGCCGATTTCTACTATGGGCACCCGAAGGGTCGTGCGAAGGTCTTGGAAGAAGTGCAGCAGCGGCGCTGTGCCGCGCGTTTTCTGCAAGCTGAGCCGCTGTATCTCGTCGATGATCAGGATGCCAAGGAAGTGGGTCGCGGCAATCTGGCGCATTGCACCTTCGAGCATATCTTCCCGCATTCCAGTCCTTGAAAACAGCTTCTCGTACTTGCCGTCGGTGTCGAGGGCAACATCGACCTGTCGCGCAAACTCGCGACAGAAGCTCGAGATCGACCCGTTTTTCGGGCACGTCACCTTCAGCCATACCAGTTGCGTGATTGGCAGATGGCGACCTCGCCAGGTAGTGTGATGGATGATCTGCTGCGGATAGGTTCGCAACACCGCGTCGGCGCAGGTCGTCTTACCGGACCCACTCAGCCCTACAATCAGCAGCTGTGATTCGCATGGGATCAGTTGCCAGTCGAGGTTACGCCACTGCTCGCGATCCTGTGCCGTATAGATGCTGCGCCAGGTCGCCGTCTCGCATGGATTGCGCACGACGTAGCCTGCCCGCAGCAGGCGTGAGATGGTGCGCTCCACGTCATAGAAAACCAGCCGAGGGATCACGACATACTTGAGTCGTGCGAGCAGATGCCAGCGCTCCTCGGCCGACAACGCACGCTCTTCCGGTTGGATCTGCGGCCGCAGGATCATCGCCCGTGCGGCGTCTGCCTCCGTGAGGATCGGGGGAAGCGCCTCGATGAGCAGGTTGTCGCGATACTCCCCGATATTCTGCTCGACATACGCGGGCGAAGAATTTTTGGTACTCATCGGCTGTTCCTCATGACCACCGTTTTCTGATCCATTCCGCTATACACCCCAGATGTCGTCAAGGGGATTGTGTTTTCGCATATCCGGCCGCAGCTTCACCACGTTATCCTGTGCGGGCGGCTCGGTATACGACTGGGCCGCATCGCGCGCATGTTCGACCCGCTCGGCAGTTTTTTCGAATGCGCGATTCGCCTGCACATTCGCCTTCTTTTGCGTCTTACTCAGGCCCTGCTTGGCTTGCACCGCGGCTTTCTTTGCATCCGCCGTGATCGCGTCGCACTTGGCGTCTAGTGTGGCACCCAACTGCCGCACTTCCGACGCCTTGCGGTCCGCTTCCAGGCCGAGCAGCTTGGCGCGGTCAATCATTTCTTCCAGCCGCGCCAGCCGATATTTCTCGTTGCCGTCCAAGAGTTCGCAGGGCTCCCACTCGCGCGAGGTGGCGTTGAGAATCCAGATGTGCCCCGGCGCGTAAGGCAGGTGACGGATCTCGATCGGCTCGACCTTGCCATTCGTTCTGGCTCGGGCAAACCACTCCTCCCTGATAGCGCGCTCGCACGCATAGCGGCGCCCGTGGAAGTAGATACCATCGCGCCGAACCGATGCGGTCGCAGCGGGTAACAGCTTCGTCCACACCTTCTGTTTTTCGATCGCCTTCGCGCCGCCGGTCAGGTGTTCCAGGCCCCAGTTCCACACCGTAAGCGGGGTCGCATCCGTGAGATTCTCGCCAAGCATTTCGGCAGGCAACGCGTCAGCGTGGTAGGAAGCCAGGTTGTACTTGATCAGCTGGTAAGCCAGTATCCGGGTCAGCTCGGGCAGGGTCAGCGAAGCGTCGAGCGTGCACTGGCGCCGCTTCATCTCGTCCAGCCGGCGGTTCAATGCGCCTGGCTCGAAATGGATCGTGTGGTTATTGATGAGATTGAACTGCTGCTCCACATTGGGCTTCCAGTCAGGCCGGCGCACCGCGGCGTTCTGGATGGTGATACCGAACTCCTTCGGCAGCGCGTCCGACGCCTTGGATTTCAATTCTCCGTTGTCGCACAAGAGCTTGTGAGGCAGATGACGGCAGGGCCAGAGATCGGGGCTGACGTCGATACCAAATTGCCGGAAGAAGTCGGCCTTGTCGGAGAACGCGTTGAACAGTGCCAGCCGCGCGCCTTCCCAGCTCGGTCCCTCCAGCCCGAGATAAAAGCCCACCACCATCCGCGAGAATACGTCGACCACAACATACAGGACGGGCCGCCCGATCAGCCAGGCGCGGTTGAACACCGACACGAGGTAGACGTCTACGATAGTCGCATCGATCTCGAATCGCGCCGCCGGACCGAATACCCCGTCGCGCGACGACCCCAGCACGCCGCGATGCTTCAGGTTCCAAGTGGTTGTACTGATGTTGCGCTTGGTGAGCGAAAAGTTCCGGTCCATCTCCTTCACTACCTGCTCGAACTGGTACAGCGAGGGCGCTTCGTGCGCTTCCGGTGGGACCGGGATCAGCAGATTGCCGTGTTCGATCTCGGCCGTCTTGAAGTAGGTCCGCTTGGTCTCCTCCCAGGCCTTCGTCGTCGTCACACCGGGCTTCAGGAAGGCGTGAATGCCCTGGATGATTTTGGTCCGGACATCGGCCCTCGACGGCCCAAGCAACGATGGGTCGTTTTGCAGTTTGACCCGGTCCGGCCGCTGGCCGCGCTTGTTCGATCCCGCCTGCTGCGGCTGGCCAGATGGCCCGCACAGGTCGTAGCGGGCGATCAGCGCATTGATACAGCTGCCATTTGCCCAATACTGGTACAAAGGCCGGTATACCTGTTTCGGATCGAGGCCCAATTCCGTGGCGCGCGCCAGGATCAGGCGGCCGCGAGTGCCCGGCAAATAAATGTCGGGGATGCGATCCTCGCGCACCAGCGGCTCGATGATCGCCCACGCGCGGTCCCGGATGTCCAGGCTACGGCGCTGAATCGCCTCCTCGGCCAGGAACAGGTAGGGTCTCAGCTTGACTTCGACCCGCTGCAGCCTGCCATCGGTCAGGAGGTCTATCACGTCCTGTAGGCTGTGCACTTCCGGCCGCTTCAACATTTTCCGGATGCCGATGGCGACGAGCAGGTCTTCATCCGGTGCGACCCACAGCACACGGTGCGGACATGAGAACGCGGTGTCCGCATCTGGCACGGGTTCGAACACCTCAGCGGGGTACAGTGGATGCATGCTGGTCACCTACTTGCGACCGTGAAACGAGGACCATCTGCGTCGGCAGCAGCACCGGAACGCGGCGCAAGCCGATCGGCACATGCAGGTCCAGGTGGATCAGGTTGTACCATGCGCAATAGCGGAACATGTCCGTCACCAGCTCAGGGGATGCCGTGGCACCAAACGCTGCCACGCACTCCCGCAGGTGCTCCGCGAGCGGCCATCCTTTTAAGGACGACGTGTTAAATGCAGCCAGGAACGTCGGTATCTGCGCTGCGAAGGCCGCGCGATCGACATCATCCTCGACCATGAAGTAACTGAGCCACTCCAGGTTGTCGATAACGGTCTTGTCGAATTCGTCGTTCGTGAACAGGTACCAAGGAACGCCGCGGTTGAGCCAATACCGCCGCTCGATCTCCAGCTTGGCCAACACGGTCTTCCGGCTTCGACCATGAAGCTCGTCCACGCTTTTGATGCAATAGGCCACGAAGGAGCGCTCCCCCATCTCGCTGATCACGGTGAGAAGAAAATCCGTCGTCATGACGGTCGGTGTCGCGCTTCCTGGATACCTGGGATGTCGGATGCCCAGCGAGAGCGCGATATCCTGGGTCGCCGATTCAGGGAACAGCGGAAACTGCTCACGAATGTCCACCACGCCTGTTGCATGGTCCGCCAGCAAGAAAAAGAAACTTTCGTTATCGGAAAAGAGGTGATGTACCCGGCGAGTCGTGGCACCGAGCCGACGACTCATCCGGCCTCGGGATGAAAAACACCGAACGTCGATCCAGGGCTTGTAGTGCGCGCCTTCGCCAAGGCCTAATCCTTGAGCCTTCCACCGGGTGATGTCATCCGAGGTAATGGGTGCTCGCCTCATCTTTACCGCCTTGCGCCGGTAATGCTGGCGCCACGCGAACGCGCGTCTTCAACCTACCCAGTCTATACCCGTGAGCATCGCGGTCAAGATCATATTGAAAGCTACGCGTTCAAAGCCCAAGTCAATAGTTCAACACCCCTGTGGATGATCGCATGCTTTCAAACGGTGCTGCAGCCATCGTGGCGCGCATGACGCGGCGTGCCGTGGCCGATCTCGCGCTAGAGCGTGGAAAGGCCGTGTGGTGCAGATTAAACCGGTAGCCCTGATGCGGTGACTTCAGAAAGGCACATCCGTATCCCATATGGACAATGACTTCGCTGCTGCAGCCTTTGCTTGGATTTTCGTTTCCAGCGACCTGATAAAGCGAATCGATGCGGCTACGTGATTGAAAATCAGGAGGCTCTCTTCGTAGTTCAAGATCGGATTATCGTGTGCGAGGCTCCTGTTGTTGCGTACGTCGTTGAACGCTTCCAGCACCGATATACTCGACTTCAGGATACGCTCTGTCATGGCCGACTCGAGATGGTTACCTTCACGCAGCGTGCGGACGTACTCGCCAAACAGACTGTGGAGCGGCTTGTCACGAACTACCTCGACACCATGCTCTGCACAGGCGTTGCGCACAAATTTCATGACGAAAGTATGCAGCCGATCCAATGCTCCTTCCGGCTGATTCTTCTCGATCGCTTCCCGCACGTGCTCTGCCAGTACTTCAAAATCGCGCTCATCGCCGGTCGCCGTCAACGCGTCAAGCTCGGCTACCGGCTGATCACTGAGCAAGCGCTGGGCGATCGCCCTACATGCCTCGATCAATTCCGGATTGCTGTCACCAACGCATCGCTCTTCGGCCGCATAATCAATCAAGCCTCCGATGACCCGTCCGACCACATGGTTGGCATCCAGTGCCCAGAACGTGCGCATGCGATTCGCCTTCGACGAACCACGCACCCGATAACGCTCAGTATCGATCTCCACCCGGTATTCGTCGAAGAAGTCGCTGAAAGTACGGTCCGAAAAATTCAGTACGTAGCCGCCGCCCATGCCAAGCAGCTTTTCGAGCTTGCGGCGATCACTGCCGCTGAGATCGGACATCGATCCTCCCCTTTTCTATTCTTCTACCCTGGGCGCGCCTTCTGGCATTGGAATGTCTGAGTAGCCGGCTCACCCAAAAAAGCCATGCAGCCAAATCATGGCACACATGGGCTCCTGCTCGGCCGGGCGCCGCCGGCTGGCAACCCGCTCTGCGCGGCTCGAGTTTCGCTTACCGGGCCGCCATCATGTGGCGCATCACCAAAGGTCCATGCATGGGCGGCGTACTACCGCCGCGCGGCACCGCGTTGCACAAGAAGCGTGCGCCCAGTGTACGGCCCATAGTGCTCTGTAGGCAAAGTAGGGTTTTGATAGGCGTACTTAGTCGTCAGAATTCTGTCCACTGCCGATAGTTGGCACCGGACTAATCAAACGCCCTTTTCCATCCTCGAGATGGAAGAAACCCCAGCGTTGTTCATAGTCTACTAGATCGATATTTGCAGAGTGGTGCATCTTTGGGGCGATTGTTTCTGAATATAACGAAAAATGAAGGTCGTCGGTGTTTATTTCGACAATTAAGCCTGAGAAATCATATTTATAGCAATCCGCCAGCACTTTCAATTCTCGGGAGGGAAACTTTTTCCTGTAAATCTTGTTATACGCTGGTTGAAAATATCGGATGAGCGCAGCTTCGGCTAGCGATATTTGCTCGCCCAATTTCAGCGGATTGCTAAGGATGTCTGTAAATCTAGCTGAATCTCGCTCATCCGAAATTGCGGTTCTGTCAAAGCCATTCATGTTAGAAATCACCCGATACGGAGCATATTCGAACATCATAACCATGATTTCACTATCGGGGGAGTTGTAACTAGCTTCCGCAAGGATTTTTTGCAATGTGCTATGACTCTTCAGCCGTTCATGTGCCGTCCTATTGCCTCCGCCAAATGCTTGACCAACATAGAGCACTTTTAGTTTTCGGAAGACGTGTTCATAATTACAAGGATCATGCATGACGCTTATCGTGCTTGCAGGTAGATATCGAACTTGATTGCCCTTACTGTCAAACGTTTGGATTTCGCGATGGGGGTATTTTGATAACCTCAACTCGACGGCTCCGTCGATTAAGGGGAACTCCAAATCGAAATTTTCTCGATACAATGCGCCATCGATTCGGTATATAATGCTTCCTTTGATTCTCCCATCTTTATATTGGAAATGGTCTTTATCAAAGCTTAATGCCGGGCGTTCGCAGATTAAATAAATGTGGCATTGCTTCGATACATCGGCTTCCTCTTGAGACATCTCGGCGTCTGTATTCACTTGGCTTGCTGGCAACATAAGCCAACGTGCGCTGTACAAGTTAACCGCAAATTCTGAGAGATACTTTCTGCGTTTCTGGCTCATGTTAATTACTAGATTTAAATCGGAGTCAAGGCTATCTGTTTTCAGTCGGGATGTAAAATCATATCGCTCGCCGAGTCATTGTAATAGACTTAAATTTTTTAAAATCTGGGTACCCGAACATTCGCGCGAGATCGAGTACGTTCAGCTTCTTCGCCAGCGTGGTGATCGTTACGTGGCACGCGTCTAGAAACGTTGCGTCCTCGATCCCGGCGCGAGTCTTAGTCTTGCCGACAAGCAGCATGACTATTAAATAAGCTCTTGCGAATACAGGCTTTTTTCCGAACTTTACATGTTGAGAGCCGTTTGTGATCGTAATGGCTGCAAGTGACTTGGGAGTTCTAGACTTCGAGATCCGCTCGTAGCGGAACCCGGCCGTTGGGATCAGCATAACATGTTGCTCACCGCAAAGACCCTCGGACTGTAACGACAGGCAGCAGTCGACCCGAAGCGGACGCCCAAGATCCAAGTTGTCCTATCGACGTACCCGACGTAGACGCTTCCCGGGAACCCCAAAGTATCTATCGGCCGATCGCCGGCCGGAGGCATTTACCACGGTAACTAGAAAATGCCGTCCGTACGCAGCATCAGTTCCGAATCGGACTTGCAGAACATGAATGTCATCAAGTTCAACACCGTGTTTCGCACAAAATTCCGGAAGCACGTCCCTATAAAGGCAAACGGCGCGGGCAAGACTAGCAGACACGGGCGAACCTGAAGTAATACCATTCACAAAATCTACCAGAATGAAGCCTTCTGGTGCGGCAGCGGCTTCGGCAAAAACATCCATCGCATAGTAGCCGACCAGAAGGCCAATTCCACTCGCGAACGAGTCTGCAAAGTTGTGTCCAATCGCCTTGATCGTGCCCAGCTTTACCGTCATTTCTTCAAATCCTTGTAATTAATGCCAGCGCGTTATTAATCGAATGTGAACTGAGCAAGGAGGTTCTGATTGTTGGATCCGATGTGCCAGTGTCCGCCTCTGGCAGAACGGTGTCGGTAAGCGATAGTCCGGTTTTGGCCGATCACGGCCAGTCAGTCAGAATAGCAGGTTGCCGAATTGAAAAAGTCATGGACTATCACGACAGGCGGCTCCCGACCCGAAGCAGACATTGTTACTTATTTGTTTTTCGATCCAGAACTATTCGCAAAGGAGTGTCGGGATACTTACGCCAGTATCCAGTTTCCGGTGAACGAACGAGGTTCTCCACAGCAGTCAACCCGTCACTGTTTCCGAGGCCAACCCCGAGCGCGTGAACCGGTAGTTCCGCCCGCCGCAACGCTCTGTTCTGAAGTGGATCCACTTTCGTCTTCCGGCTCGTCGAACACCAAGCGCAGCGCGTACGGAATGGACCGAGATCGGGTCACGCCGGCAAACATCACGAGCAGCCGCTGCACCTCGTGACGGGCAAATCCCGCCGGTGGCACGTGCAGCTCCAGGCGTGCGCGCAGCGGAGTAGTGCCGCCCGCGCGTTTGCCCGTCCGCTCGACCTTGCCGCGTGCTTGGCGTAGTTGCTTGGCCAACACGGCGGGATCGGGCCCGCTTCCCGGTGCAGAAACCGATTCGGCCAGCCGTCGCAGCAGCGATCGGATCGGCGGGCGGTTGCCGCTAGCGATGTTTTCCGCCACTTGCTGCGAGTTGAGTTCTACCGGGAACGAGATCTCGCCCAAGGCCCGTCGCACGGGCTCCCATGTGAACTGGGACGGTGTGCCACCAGGCTGAGCGTCCTTCAGGAGCTGCGCCCAGTGCGCCTCTGTGTCGACGTGGATGATCGAGCCAGTCAGCGATGCGACGTACAGGGCCGCTTCCAGGCTCAGACCCTTGAAGATCTGGATCTGCGCACTGTCCTTTCCGGCGGGAAGCGGCTGTAGTAGCGTGTAGGGATCGGCCTCGGCTTTGCGCTTGAAGTATGCGATGAGCCGATCCGTCATCTCGGCGTCTGCGTCTCGCATGTGGTCGGCAATGAAGCGCCGCTGGTACGCCTCTGGCAGCATCCAGATAACGCGCCGCGTTTCCTCTTCCGCGAGTTTCAGGAAGCGATACAGGCCGCCGCTCTTAGGGGGCGTCCATCCGTCGGTGCGCCGCGTGAGCACTTCCCGGACATGATGGCCGAGCAGGGCACTGACCTCGCCGGGATCGGGTATCAGATGCACGAGGCCGGCGCGGATAAACGGCTCCAGCACCATAAGGAGCATGACGTTCTTGAGCGTCTGCATCTTGTGGCCGATAGGCGACTCGATGGGGCTGAACTCGGGCTTCATGCGCGTGCCCAGGAAGAACGGGTTCACGAGCACGATCTCATCGAAAAACGGCAACCAGCCCAGAACCGTCGCCTCGACGGTGCGCGGATCGCTGAAGCCCATGTAGACCGAGCGCAGGACTTTTGGGTTGGGCCGTGGTAGTAGGGAGGCCAGATCGGTGTCTTCGGGCCACAGGCTTGCAAGCACGCGATGGATACGCTTGATCTGCTCGTCGCTCAGGTTGCGGCGCACATCCTTCCAGGACGCCCCGTCAGACAGCCCCAGGATGCCCCGAACCGCGTTGCAGAACATCAGGTTGCGCTCGCGGAGGCCATAGACCTCCCAGGACGGGCGCTCCGGGGCTGGCAGCCGCTGGCAGCAGTCCTTGAACGCGTAGGCGCTTCCGCAGCCGCAGAAGTCGTTGGCCCCGATGTTCCTGCGGGGGGACTCCCGGGTAAGTAACTCATGGGCCTTGGACATACGGCCATGCTCGTCCCAATAGCCAGAGGTACCGTCCTTGTAGCCGACGTAAATCTCCCCGCCAAAGTGCCACAGATCGGCCTTGGGTAGCAGCACCTTGGCGATCTGCGCCCATGACCCGTTGAACTCCTGCTCCGGGTAGAGCCAGGCCTTGTCGGCGGCCGCGATGTAGCGCTTCGCCCGCGACTTGAGCAGGTGGTTGATCGCAATCACCTCTTCCCGGCGCAGTCGCCGGTCTCGGATGAAGTTGTCGGTGCGCGCCATGCCCACGCCCAGGTGTCGGGCGTTCGTGCGTTGCCGAGTCAGGTCTAGTTGATCCGGCTCCTTAGCATATTCCAGGTGCGTGAGAATCAGGCAGGTGTTAGCGTCCAGCGCGAACACAGTCTGAGAGCCCACGGCCGCTACCAGCGGATCCTGCGGGTAGGCGCACTGCTCGGAGGTGGGATCCACCGCCGCGTTGTAGACCGTCACCGGATGGTCCGTCAGGATGAACTTCACGTCCGAGTCGTGTGCCGACACGATCTCCCGCACGCCCTCGACCCACATAGTGCAATGCATAAGGCGCAAAGCCTGCATCTCGATCATCAGGTCGACTTGGCCCAGAGCACCGTAGCACGAGCGGATCCAATCCAGGCCTTTGGGCGTACGCAGCTTCTGCGCTGCCATATGTTCAAAGAAGTCCTGGAACGACTCATGTACGTCGGACTGATTCCCGAGCGCGAAGGCGCGGACTGCTCTCGCCCCCTGGTCGTCGATGGCACCAAACAAGTACTTCTCGACGTCGTCGTTGACGATCGGACCAAAATGCGTGGTGTACAGGTCGAATTCGACGAAGCAGTTCTTCGTGCCCCATTGATGGAGGGCAGTACGCGGCACTCGCTGTCCATCAGGCAGCGTCTGGCGATCGGGGTCCAAGTTGAGATGAAAGAGGCGAGACTGACCGGGCGCGAGGAAGCCGCGCTGATACCACCGCGGTACGTAATGGTTGTTCCTGGTCTGCTGATCGGTCATCCGCTCACTTGATTCGTTTGTGCGTTGATTATCACACAACCGTTGCGAGCTTGATGGAGGTAGCAGCCCGCAGCCGGGTTCGAGGTGGCTGGGACTGGATGGCAGTCCCAAAGCGGGCCTTGTGCAACATGTCATGACGGCCCGGTTGCACCTTCGCCGATGGGCAAGACGCGGCCCAGGTCGGCCATACAAGGTGTTGCATTGGTGCCCGTACAGGAACGGCTTAGCCTACCGTTAGCTTGTCTTTTCCGCTTGTTTGGCTGCGGCCTTCGCAGCCTTCTTTGCATCCCGTTCTGCCTTGGCTACCTCGACCGCTTTTTGCCTCGCAAATTCCCGCACGCCGTCGGCAATGTTCCTTGGGATGTAAACGTATTTGAGCACCTCATCGATGATCTCGGGATGCAGGAAGAACGGCGAGTTCCCTGATTCCCAGCTTGATTGGATCTTCACGCCCTTGCGTCGTGATGGACCGAAAAATAGATTGTTCCATATCAGTGCTTCGCGCGCTGGGTGATCCTTCTTTTCGATAATTTTTTCGAGGATGCCTCCCATGACGCATGTCCCCTTTTCGTTGTTCGCCTTTGCGCGATGAACGCGATCAAGCTCAAGCGTCAGCAAATTTACTGTCCTGCCGCTCATATCAACAATGTCATAGTCCAGCGGTTGACAGTACCTTCTTAGCTCCCAGACTGCACGGTCAAGTCGAATAATGTCGAACGGCCGGGTGTCATAGGAGACCTCATAGTACCTATACTCTGCTCCATAGTCTTCGAGTCTCCTGATGAACTGGACAGTATCGGCACTAAGTTCGAGTTCGAATTTTCCGTGCTGCTTCATCCTCTCAATACCGGGAAAGACGCTGTGCCCCCTGTGTGCCTTCACTCGATTGAGCAGAAGAATGCCTTTGACGTACTTCTCGAGGCAATGCAGGGCAGACCACAGAAACGGCTGAATAAGCCGCCCTCGGTAAGCCATCCTTGCAGCGATGTAGTCTTTGTCTGCTGTCTCACGGAAGCATCTGATCGCGAAGTCGTTAACCAGAATATGCATCGAGTTAGGCATGCTTCTCCTTATAGGTGGTAAGCCTTGATTCTATCTGCGAGCATTAGGCGCACCAGAGCCATCACTAAGCAAGATGTCAGCGCGGCCACTGCACACAAGCGGTATGCACGCTAGCTGTTCCAGAGCAGTGCTCGAAGCAGCTCAATAAACCGGATAGGGCTACGTTAAGAGTGATTTCACCAAATTCCGACTTGGCAAAGCGAACATCGTCGAGCGGCCGCTTCTGGCCGATCTTTGCCGTTCGCTCAGCATATCAGTTTGCCGAACAGAAAAGTCACGGACTGTCACAAGAGGCTCGAATCAGGTCGGATCCCGACCTTCGCTTGCACAACGTTGCCGTTGAGGCAGACGGGGCAGGTACCTGTCAGCCAGTCATGTTGCGCAGTAAGCCGCGGCGTATGCCATCGAGCGAAAATTTCTCCCTTGAAACAGGTATACTGCTTTATCGTGTCGATGAGGGAAAGTGAAAAATGGATCGTGAAGCTGGACATATAATAGTCATGTGGACAGATATACTTTTATCAGATGGATTTCTTGAGATATCGCCAAATGCAAACCTAGGTCTGGAAGTTTGCAATAAGTCTGCTACCGGCGCTCGTATTTTCTTTCATAAAGGACGCCAGCAGATTGCTAAGGTCGCGCATGACCCTGCATACGACGTATTCGTAAAGTGGGCGTTAGAGTATGTTGAGCTGCGCGTGCCCCGCTTTTATGAGCACAAATCGTTTGGCGATCCATATGGGGCGGACTACATAACGTTTACTCGAATGGAACGGCTCTACGAATTGACAGCCGTTGAGGGGCAAACTTACTGTGATTGGTACGAACGTATAATCAATCGCGCTCGCAATGGTGAGGCGCTTGCCGACATGACGGACGATGACCCGTTTGGGCTGCTTAGTACATTTGTAGCACTGCATCGATTAGCGGTGCAATCGACAGCGCAACCAGGGACATTCGTTCGTGGTTTCGATCTGTCCAAGCCTACTAATCTGATGGCTCGGATCCTAGATGGGGAACGTACGCTCGTCTACAGTGACCCGTTGAATTGAACTCCTCGGCAGCGTAGGATAAAAATGGAATCTCTTGACGTAACACAATTTTTGAAAGATGCAGAAAATTCGCTTCGCGATTTTATTGCAACGATTCTGCACAAGCATCTCGGATCGAATTGGGTTGAAGCGAGTGGAGTGAGTGCAGAGAGGGTTCGTGCTTGGCAAGATAGACAGAAAAGCGAAGAAAAGAGACAGGCGACCGGCACAGTCGATCCGCGACTTCTTTATTACGCTGATTTTTACGACTTGGCAACAATCCTCAAGAAGCACTGGCATCTTTTCGAAGAGGTCTTTGGAAAATTTCGTCGCTTCGAGGTACTCTGGGACGAGCTCCAACGTTATCGTGACCCTGACGCTCACCGTCGAGAATTGCTACCTCACCAAAAATATATGATCATCGGCATTTCGGGGGAGATCCGTAATTGCATAGTTCGCTATAGGAGCAAAATGGAAACTGGCGAAGACTACTATCCGCGGTTTGAGGTGGTCCGCGATAGTCTGGGAAGTGTGTTCGTACCACAAGGTGAGAATCGAATGCTTGTGACAGAACTCCGATTGCGTCCAGGGGATTGCATGGAAGTTGTCGCGACAGCGACAGATCCGCTTGGGTCTCAGCTTGAATACGCGGTACGAAAACTCGGTTCGAGCCAGTTCGTTTGGCAGAACAGCGGGGCTTTTAGCATAAGTTTTGACGAGCGCGATGTGCGGCAGAAAATGGATGTACAAGTTGCGGTACGAAGCCCACGTAAATTCCACGCATATCAGGAGTACGACGACTTGGTCGCCTTCCGTTATGAGATACTCCCCCCAAAGATGAGTTGAGCCTTGGATGGTCTCTCACGCTTGCGGAATCAGCTTCTGGCCGGGTACTGGAAAATACCGTTGGTAAAACGCAGTGCGCTTTTTGATCGAAAGCCGTCCTTAGAGACGGTTTGAAAACTCACCGGAAACGCATCCTATGTAATAGCGATGAGCCGAGTGCGAGGTAAATCATGGCTTGGGATACGTCGAGACGCTGCTCGTAATCCCGGACCAGGCGGCGGTAGCGCATCAGCCATGCAAATGTGCGCTCGACGACCCAGCGCCGCGGTTGCACTTGGAAGCCAGCTTGGCCCTGTAAGCCTCGCACAACTTCGACAGTAAAGTCGAGATAGGCGGCCTTGTCCAGCAGAGTGCGTCGGTCATAGGCAGCATCGCCGAAAAGATGCTTGACCCAAGGCCAGCGCTTGACCAAGGCATCAAGTACCAGTTGGGCACCGGTCGAGTCAGCGATGTCAGCAGATGTCAGGTTCACCGCCAACAGTCGTCCATCAGTATCGACTGCGATGTGCCGCTTGCGCCCACTGATCTTTTTGTGGGCGTCATAGCCGCGCTCACGGGCGCCCGGTGCTTTAACTGACTGGCTATCGACGATACCGGCCGATGGCACAACTTCACGCTGCTCGCACATCCGGTCAAGCATCAAGGCCAGATCGTGAATGGTGCGGAACAGAAAGCGCCGCATCAGGCGACGGAACCAGTAGTACACCGTTTGGTAGGGAGGAAAATCGTTGGGCAGCATGCGCCATTCGCAGCCCGATCTGACCAGGTAACGCAGCGCATTAATCACCTCGCGAAACGCTGTCTTTCGCGGGCGTCCCGTACGTGCTGCGCCTGGCAGTAGCGGCTCGACGAGCTTCCATTCCTTGTCGCTGATATCGGTTGGGTAGCCCCGGCGCTCCTTGGGTTTCGCAACCTTATGCCGCGCGCGCTGCTCTGCTGTCCACATGGCGTACTCCTGCAAGAGTGAGCCATTTGGACATCATAGTTGCTTCGGAGTTTTCAAACAGTTTCTTAGCACCGGCTGCAATCAACTGCGGATTCAACCGGCGGAGGTGACCACCGCCTCGCGTGGTTGCATCAGCAGGCTTGCCGGCAGTCATTTAGATACTGTCGGCAGCGCAGCGTGGGCTCAATCTGGGGAGGTCGCGAAGGGCCGCTCTTGTCCAATAGCGGCAGTCCGGTCAGTCAAGTGTACCTCAGCAGGGTTTGCCAAAAGACATCCTCCCGCGGATTTCAGTCGCGTTTCTAGTTGTGTAGTCGTGAAATTTTATGGAATCGACAGATATATCCCTAATCCGGAAGTGTTCGACAGGTTTTGCGCACCGCGTTGATCCATAAGATGAGGCACTTCATGGGCGAGTGGCGAGACACAGCGACCAGGCCGCTACTCGAGGCCCCCATTTACTGCTCACGTCGACTGGTGCTATATGAACGAAGCCCGCGCGACACTGTTTGCGTTCAAGGTCGCGAAGGAGTTAAAGCCAAGGACTTGCTTGCCTACGTGATGGCGCCCACACGCACGATGGATGTGTTCGATGAACTGGTGAAAGCTGAGCGGACCGGCAAAAACCTACTCATGCTCGCGAAGAGCTATTACGCTGCGGGCACTACTTACACCCTTTCCTGCCGCCGCGAGGTTACTACCTGGACCGGCGATCCTGTCGCGCCGATGTAGACCGTACGCATCGTCGGCAAGAGGCCACCGAAATCCGCCGCCAGGCGTTAAGTGTATTCAGATGGGCATCGGAGGATCTGGTGAGCTGATGCGGAAAGCATGCCCATCGTTCCCAGCAGGTAACAATGGGCTCATCGGTCAGTCGTTAGGCAATGCACGCCCTAATGTTCATCCGCCGAAATTTGACAAACATAATCTAAGATTTGACAAACATAATCGATGTTTGACAAACATAATCTAGGCTCATCAGCAGGTCTCGACCAGCAAACGCCTTATTCCACCGTCACCGACTTCGCCAGATTACGCGGCTTGTCCACATCGGTCCCACGCGCCAGCGCCGTGTGATACGCCAGCAGTTGCAGTGCCGCCACGTGCAGGATCGGTGACAGCAAACCGTAATGCTCAGGCAAACGAATCACGTGCAGGCCATCGCCCGACGTGATACGCGAATCAACGTCGGCGAACACGTACAGCTGACCGCCACGTGCGCGCACTTCCTGCATGTTCGACTTCAGCTTTTCCAGCAGTGCATCGTTCGGGGCGATCGTGACAACTGGCATTTCTTCGGTCACCAGCGCCAGCGGGCCGTGCTTTAGTTCGCCTGCCGGATACGCTTCGGCGTGGATG
>Ga0265798_10002247_pt1 | contig 28707 bp, 39 predicted proteins | sample P3T30metagenome_FD_192430 | JGI IMG/M metagenome (GOLD analysis project Ga0265798, IMG submission 192430) | Plant litter microbial communities from East Loma Ridge, Irvine, California - P3 T30 | ecosystem: Environmental > Terrestrial > Plant litter > Unclassified | place: USA: California...
TCAGTATCGGATCATCATCAAGGATGATGTCGCGTTCTACAAGAATTTGATCGATCGTCTCGTTAGATATTACAAGCTCCACGATTATGTCGGGGATACTCTAGAGCCCGTCGAGATACCGATCAGTTATGAGGCTAGCGAGGATGGAGATTTACCCTCCGACTTCACAGACTTTGAGCGAGACGCCCGGCAGTTCATGGTATACGAGACAGTCAATTATCTCGGCGATCTCGAACGGTACTCCTGTACATTAGACGACGTTGAGTACGCCGTCGATGCCCCTCGAGATCCGAATGTGGATCCTGTCGCCCGAGGTCCCACAGCAGAGGACTACTATCAAGCGGCAGTGGTCCTAGGTCCTGAACATGGTGCGTCCTGCGCACTGTCGGCGAGATGGGTGAACTGATCAGCAAGGTCACGCTTATAACTCCCTCGCTATTCTGTATCATTCCCAGAATCACCCACTCAAGGAAACATACTACTTTCTCAGAGCCTATGCTGTCCGACGGCCTTTCCGGAAAATAGACGAGACGATCGAAAAGGACGCCAAGAAGCGAACATTGAATTGGTCGGGCACGAGGGATAGAGGCCACAAGTCAGGATATATCATTGATCAGTACTTGGCCGCTATGGACATGATCAACTGTCAACAACGGTAAGCAACCGTCTTCAATGGTGACACTGCGAGCCCTAGAAGCTGACTTCCCAGGCTGAATGACGCCGCCAGTCTCACCAGTGGTGCAGCCTATGAACTTCCAGGCGCTTTAGCTGAGAGGCTCTTCCCAGCTGACGACCTCGTCAAGCTTACGGTTTGTCTGATCACAACTCACTATCGTGCTCGACACGTCGCCACGAGCAAAGGTGGAAAGGCCGGACGAGATGTGTCTCGACAGCTTGCCAAAGAGACTGCTCTCGCCGCTATTACTGTTTTCTTCCGAACTCTTTGCGAGGTCGGTATGTGGGAACTCACACATTACGATGCACCCAGCCCCGAATCCGTCCAATATATCGGCGATGCGACCAGTACCGACCGAGGCGACACCTACAGCCCGGACGACAAAGCCGATTCCGAAGGTTTAGCTCTTCAGCTTTCCTCCGTCATGCGCCGAATGCTACCCACATTGCGCATCCTGTCGAAATGGCTCAAAATCAATATACCTTACCTCCGCCGGCATGTGGACAGGTCCAAGATGGGCGACTTACCAGGATTGTGGACAAAGTACACTGCTTTCATGACCAAGATTGCCGAAACGTTCCCGATCTACAATCTCCCGTCCTTGATGGGATCTCTCGAAGAGGATATCGAACTCATTGGCTTTATACCTTTATCAAGGACCTCCAATCGCGCTGAGCGCTTCGAGGCCAAGAACTCTTGCGAGGAGCACTTGATGCGCGTATCCGATCTGTCCATCGATGCTATCCTCATCATTCAACAGGCTGTAAGTCGCTCTTGTCTTTTTCGACTTCCTTTTGCTGACGCAACAGGTCGAGCACCAATTTGTCGAGCCAGGAGTATTAGAAGATCTTCAAGAATTGCATCGCCAGCCCTTCGGTGATTCGGGTTCGAGCCAAGCACAGCCTTTTTCAGTTCCCGAGAACCAGGAGAAAGGTGTTCAGGGCGACAAAGCAAGGTCACACGACCATACCCGCCAGACTAGTCAGGACGATGACGATGAGGAAATCGTGTATACTCCTCCTCCGTAAGTTATTTCTCTCGCATCAGCAGCGTATACTTACTTGCAGAATGGCAAAGGCTTCCGCTCAACCGAAAGCTGCTCCCGCATCAGCCTCAGCCGCGCAACTCGCTCCTGACCAGGCCGAGACGCGACCAAAATCCCAGCAAGCATCTGCGACCGTCCCAGACCCCGCAGCAGCAGCAGCAGCAGCAGCAGCAGCAGCAGCAGCATCAGCGCAATTCGCAGTTACCCAGCCACCTATTTCCGCCATTGAGCAGATCGGTCATCGTCACCAGAAATCCGGCCCAGCTCCTCTGGAACCGCCTTTACCTATTGAGTCGCAAGCTACCCGAGACGTTGGTCCACCCCCTGGTTTCAGCCAACCACTCGTCGACAAGCATGCCGGTCCTGGTCCCGGTTTTAACGTTCAACGCGCTGGTACTGCTCAGTATCCAATTGCTAAGCAGCCGTCCGGCACCTCCTCTGGATTGAATATGCAGCCCTACAGCAATGCACATGGCCATCCCGCTGCACGACGCCCTGGACCGCCTCCTGGATTTGGAATCCGACAACCTACTGGCCCCTCTCTAAGCCTACGAGACTTCCCACCTCATGTACCCGCCGCTCAAGGTCTGTTTGGAGCCGCAGCCACCATGTGGACTCTCTCCCGCGCGGAATCGGAAGAAGGGATCCGACGAAGTCTATCACAATCGAGTCAGCCTCGATCCGGACATAACGACCCGAACGCCCCAGTACCAAGGGTACACAGTGGGTCTTCGCTTGTCGGGCAGGATAATTTGGGCTTCTCGAACTTGAGTATGTCTCGTTCCGCATCTCAGCCATCCCAATCCCGTCCTTTTCCACAGAACCCTCGTCCACGTACTAGTAACCCTCTACTGTGGCCCACGGACTTCAGGGACGATTTATACCTGCTAGCCGGGCGCAAACCTCCCATCTACTACTAGGATAATCCTTCGTACTCAACATCATGACCCTTCACTTGTTTATAGTCCTCTTCTGATCGCGATATCCCCCGCCTTGAAGGCGACATCCCGTTTTGTAGTTCACGATCTCCTATTCCTGCCGCCTTGACGGCGCAGTCATGTCATTCCCTCGTGTTATTTCATCCTTATGCTTCGATCGTCCGCAAGACTCGAGCTCATGATACAGATCTATCTCGTTGAAAATCCTTTTTGGTTTGGCAAGGTGTAGGTCGATCGTTGTACTAGAGAATCCTAAAAACTGCTTATTCCCGACGTGATACAAGCAGACGACCACATGTATGATCCGTCACTTGAGATATCATGGCAAGAGAGATGATGCATGATATGCTGAAAGAGTACACTCGTATAAACAGCTACCGCTCAGAAGTCGTCAGACTTGACAAACACTCTCAACCATCCATCCCACCTTGGATCCCAAACGACCGGTTGTTCCGGCTTAACAATCTCGTACCCGTCCTCTCCACCATACCACCTCATTTCCTTCTTTAGCCTTTCATCTTTCATCTCGTCAATCATCTCGACTTTTGTCTTGCCCGATAATTCAGCATCCGTCATTTGCCTCCTTCCAGCCTGTAGATCCAAGACCGACTCGACCCTTGTTCTTAGTGCGTCGTAATAGTCCTTTCTTGCCGTTTCGATTTGTGATGGGAACTTCTTGAATGATTTCCTGGTGAATGATTCTCCCTCCAAGTCGAAATCGAGATCACCACCTTGTCTTGTCAATTTCCCAGTCTCTGGATCTGTCGTCACACCCTGATCTTCTCGAGTTGGGCTCTGGAATGGCCGGGTGTTCGATTCGATAAGAGCTAGAGCGGCTTCGGAACCGGCTCGGACCCTGTGTCGCTCTGTGAAGAATTGGTAGATGAAGTACGGGAAGGCTTTGAATCCCATATGATTCGTGTAGGGCAAGAAGAGGATGGGGGGCTGAGGAGGTAGGGGTGAGGGCGGTAGATGAAGATGTGCGGGGATCGAGGGAGCGGATTGGGAACCGTTGGGGTTATTTGGCGAGAATGGTGGTGGGGTAGGTCGAGATAAAAAGCCTAGACCAGTTGGGTTTGAGGGTACAGGTGAAGGGTTCGATGGTAGTGAAGGATCGTCCAGGTTGGCAGCTGCCGAATCACGCTCGGCGGCGGCAGCATCCCTCAGCTGGGCAGTGGCGGGATCATCAAATACCCCATCACCCTCTATCTTCCTCTTAACATCAGCCTCCAGACTCCAGGGGTTTACACCACCCATCCAACCTCTCTTCAATCCTTCCATGTATTCCTTGAAACTTGCCCTACCGACTAACACTGTTCCTCCTTCCAATTCCCTTTGAGCATCTAAAGATGGGTCCATTTGGCCTGGGAATGACATTGATAAAGGCTTGGGTTCGAGACCTAGGGCTTGACGTCTTTTTGAGAGGATTGCTGAATGTGTACTTCTTGCGACTGATCCGTGAATGATAGGGGGTGTTAGAGGGTACTCGTAATCGATTCCTGCTGCTACTAGGTATGGCTATCTGTCAGCGTTATTCTTTATGCCCTCACTTGGCACTTGAGACATACCTTCATGTACTTTCTGAAATACCTCAGAGCCCTATCATCATCTCCATCCTCAGGACACCTAGCTCCGTAGACTTTAATCTTCCTCACCTCCGCCAAACTTCCACCTTCGAGAACCTGCTTGCCCATATATTCCACTTTCTTGATCGTATCCTCCTTGATGATCCGGCATTGTTTTCGATCATCATAGTACAGATAGAATAGTGTTCCACTGATCGTCAAGAAGATTGACCAATTTCGAGATGGTAATCTTGGTTTCCATGTCAAGACGGAACGGGGGATACCGGTATGTTCTAGGGCGGATTGGAAACCTGTCAATGGCTTGAGGGGTGGTTTGGATGATGATGGGATAGGACCTGGAGCCGGACCAGGAGGTGGAGCAGGTGGCCCAGGGGCAGGAGTAGGCTGAGGGCCGGACATGGTGTTTATGCTACGGATAGACACAACTGCTTGACTTTTCAATGCAGCCGCCATTGAAACTTTCTCAGGAACAGCACCAAACGGAACCTTTCGATCATGCACCATACACTATTTGACACAGACTTGATGGACCATTGCAGTATGCATGTAGGCTGTCTAGCCACGGCCGAACCATCCACCCAACCATCCTTTTGGTTTCTCTTCCTGTTGCGATTCTGCAGCGGGCGTAGACTCTCTAGTCCTCTCTCTGCCGACTACAGTCTTCTTGACCTCTTCAGCAGCTTTCTCTACTTTCTGCACGACACTCTCCACTACAGTGGCGGGAGCCGCCGTCTCGGCCTTTGCAGGCTCACGCCCAGCTTTTACCAAGAGTTCATCCATTGGTAGATCGATGTAATTGAAGGCGTTATCGAAGAATACTGGTTTAGCAACCCTTTCTGCGAATAGGGCACGCTTTGCTGCCAAGTCTAGCGCTTTGATTTGGGATTCGAGGTCTGCGACTGTGGATTCGGGGAGTGAGATGATTTCCTCCTGGAGTGGGGATGAAGGGTCGAACAGTGATGTGCGAGCTTGAGCGATCAGAGAGGCTGAGCGATCGAGAAGCTGGACAGCAGAGGAGAAGGTTGGCGTGGGGTGAATACAGTGAAGTCTTGCGAGGTAGAAACATCTGCCATGTCAGTGTGACTCTCACGGTAAAGAGCGACTCACCTGGTAGCGTGGAAGTATGCTTCCAGACCTTCGTTCGCTAACCTCACACCCTCCTTCTCCTCCACAACAGCCAAGCTTCGTAGCTGGCTCATACTCTGCAAAACAGTGTCGTAAAGCTTGATGACAGCCGCCAAGCTCTTCACTGCTTCTTCCGTTTTAGAGCGTCCACCAGGTACTTTGAATACCGTAGGGTCGGTCGGGAGGGCAGTGCTTGAGGAAGAAAGGGTTCCGACTAGTAATAAATCTCGTCGTATACGGTGCGAGAGAAGGAGGTAGACGATATATTGATGTACAAGGGAGAGGGATTTAGAGGTTTCAGTAGACCTGAGCGAATTATTTGATCCAGATGCCTATATATCAGCTTTCGACCAGTACAGGTTAGGACTAGCTTACCTCGTGATCATCCAGTAGACGCCTGGCAACACCCTCAGCTTCACCCAATACACTCAACACCTTATCCCATCCCTTCATCCCCCGCCCGCTTCCACTATCGGCTTTTCCCTTCAACTTGCCCAACGACTCCTGCACCCTCAACATGACCTCTACAATCTCCGCATTCCTCATTTCAACCTTTTCACCAGCGAATCGAACATCCTCCAGCGTCTTTCGACCCTTCTCCATCTCCTCAGCTCCAGTCTCGCCCCGGAGACCTTCCACCAGCTTTCCAAATCCAGGAACACTCTCTTCCATCATTTCCGAGTCGATATCTTTCACGACTCCGTCAATGTCATGACTCTCGCTTCTGCCGAGTTTGTAGGCCGAGAACCGGATCAGAGGGTCGTATTGATCGATAAACTCTACAGCGAGCGCTTGATCGTATGAATCTCGAGCGGATTCTGAGAGGGTCGAAAGGAGTTTACGTCGAGCAGCCAAGTCGGTCAATGCCTCAGCCCAATTTGAATGTTCGAAGGCTAATTCAGCTCGTAGCGAGAGGTGGTAAATTGTGATTTCTGCCAGGGTCTTTTGGGACAATTTCGATGAAGAATCGGTAGCTAAAGAGAACGAGATCTTGTAGAGTGAGTTTGAAATCTTGACAGCTCGTCGAAGCCACGAGATCTGGTCTTTACGGGTCGTTTTGGGTGATCCAGGCTTTGAAGCAAGTGCTTTTAGCTCGTGGGAGTGAGTCATGGCTCTCTCAGCAGAGAATAAAAGGAGCTGGAGATGTCTGATGATCAGCTTGAGGCCGCATACCGCTATAGCGAACTCACTTGGAATCCTTGACAGTCTCGCCGGTCAGGGCGGGCGCTTTCTTGAAGGTCTTGCCCTTTCCATTTGTGGTACCTGTGACCTGCCTGAACCGATGTAGCTTATTGGCACAGTGACGTCTGCTCGTCAGTGTATGTACACGGTACATTGTAGCTGAACCTACCTGTATCGCTCATAATCACCATTGCGGAGACCGTAAACTCCCCGCTCCTTGCTCAACAGCTGGAGCACTGTGGTTCAGCATCGTCCGAGGTATGAGAAGTTGTAAGCTCACCTGGGAATGATAGATTGCCGCTTGCTTGGCCTTGACTTGATGCCATTATTGCTATTATGTATGGGATAGAGATGGCAGAGAGCACCCTATAGCCATCTCATGCGCCATTGAATTGTCTCTTCTGATTTGTTTGACTTTATCCCATTCACCTCCGCCCGTGCCTGGATTATGGATGAACTCAATGGTCCATAGGTAGATAGCTGTTGATACACTCCATATCAACCCAATTACACAACAATGTCAAGCAGAGTAAGCTAAGAGCACCCATAGCTTCAAGGCCCAGCTGACTTTCAGGGCGGACCAAGAGGAGGAGGAGCACCAAGAGGAGGAAGAGGAGGCGGACCATCAAAAGGAGCACCAGCGGACAAGAAGAAGAAAGAATCCATTCTCAATCTAGCAAATTATGTTGATCAGAGTGTCAAGATCAAGTTCATGGGCGGCCGTGAAGGTGTGTCTGGATATCTCGCGGTGGTTAGTGAAGCTGACATTCAGTCACGGGGACATTAAAAGGTTACGATCAATTGATGAATCTGGTTATGGATGATGTTGTCGAGGAGTTTGAGGGTAGGTCATCCGTCTAGCCAGTGGGCAATAAGGTGGATATTCGCATGTATAGAGGCGGATAGTCGGGAAGCGTGGTCAAGGGATTGTCGAAAGAATGATAGCTGACCAGTAGACGAGGCTAGACCATCAAGGACGTTAGGTCTAGTCGTCCTTCGAGGTCCTAACATCGCCCTCATCAGCCCAACAGATGGTTCAGCAGGTATGTCATGCTGTTCAGTCTTTCTACTGTGCTCTCAGCTGATGGACAGAAATCGAGAACCCATTCCAGCAATCATCATAGACAATTAAATGGTACATGCAGGCATCACCAAGAATCTAGTATACTGTAGTGATTGAATCACGACAATTTCATCTTACCCTTCTTGACCTGTCTCTTCTGGCCCTTATCCCCCTTCTCTGCTTTTCTCTTCTCTGCCCTTTTCTCTTCTTCCTCGACCTCCTTCATTTCAGCCTGGAGCATCCTGCGCGTTACGCCTAGTACCCTCCTCTCGCCTAAGCGGACTATCGCGGCCATGGTATGTGGATCTCGAAGTGTCGCGGGCGCCTCAGTGATGATCTTCAAGTCGCTCTGATTGATCAGCTCTGCGTCACAGCTATACCCCGAGTGGACTGACCTCTAAGTCCTCGGCATAATCTGCTTCCCTGGATGTGATGATCTGTTCAATCACCTTACCGACTTTTGAATCGAGCGTTGGGGCTGGACCTTCTCCCGTCTTTTTCGATCTCGAGAATTCGAAGTCATAGATCAACAAGCGAGTGAAGCCCAGGAGCGCTTCTTCGACCTCATCATCGAAACTGAATCGGAATGTACTAGGAATCAGTACACGCAAGTTTCCAGGATGAGACACTCACTCTTCTTCTCCATTCTCCTCCCACCATTCTGCCCTCTTTTCGAGCTTATCCAAAGACTTTCCAGTGACGATCTGAGCGGCGTTTACGATATCCTGTAATTCGAATACTACCTCGTCTGCCGGATTGCCGAGTTTATAGCCTCCTATTTCCTCTTCTGTCAATTTATCTAGGATCTCATGCGGTAATTCGACCGTATCTACATGGCCGAACCTCCTCAACAATTCCCAATTTGCTGGTTCTCCATAGTCGTTGAACTGCCAGTCAGCGCGGCCATGTTAGTACGACTTGACATACAATCTGCGCTCCCTTTGTAATTGCCTTGGTGGTCGACATGGTATATCCAGGTCCCTGTTCTCCCAAAGCCTTTCGGTTCACTTCATTATCCTCATCTCCATCCCCAAACAAGTGTACATTCCCCATTTCAAATCCAGCATTCAACATATCGGCCATTGGAATCATTACCGCCTCTCCATCTTCCTCTTCATCCTCTTCATCGCTGTCCTCCTCATCATTGACTTTCGGTCCTTGGTTCCAGAGTTCTGGATCTGCTCGACGACGTGGGATTGTAAACGATCTAGAGAGGATTCGGGAACCTTGAAGGTGGAATGCTTTTATATCGAAATTGGTCGATGTAGGTGGGAAGAGGTCGGGGTTGGCCTTGTATCAGCGCGGTCGATGAACTGAGCCTACCTTAATCACAGGCTCCAATACCTCTCGGAAGCTCTGCTCCGCCTCTTCCCTACCGATTCTACCTGCCTATCAGAACATCGCGTTTTAAAAGCGAGTGAGGACTCACTAGAAACAGTAGTGCCCTTTAGATACCCCCTCTCCTCCTCTGTCCAATGCATTGGCGAGGTAAAGACAGTAGGTAGACTCCCTAGATATCAGATATAACCTCCCATACCTTATTTCCCAACACGGCGAAGCAAAGAGGACATACGCAGATACTTAGCCCAAGGGCTCTTCTCCCCCTGCTCAGTCTCATACATCATGACTAAAATCAATCTGCTCCAGCCACCTTCCAATCCTTCCCATTGCTCGGCCGAGATCTTGCTCCTCAGATCAGAGGTATATGGTGTCAAGAGGTATTTCAAAGGGGTATGGAATACTGGTGTATCCGCCTAATGATCAGTTCTGGCGGAGGGTGTAGACTTACGGCGATATCTTCTAGTGCTTGACCTCCTAGGCCCATTCCTTCGTATCGAGCCAGACCGAATAGTTGCTCATTGTACCACCCTCCTTCTGATTTGTAGTCTGCCAAGAAAGCATTGGGGTCTCCTCCTGTATCTGATGACATTGTTTCAAGTAGTGGTTAGAGAGAGTAGTCGGAAATCTTGCAGACATTCATTTTCAGGCACACCGTTCATAGCCGGACTGCCATTGAACATCACTGCTCAAAGCAATCCAAGTGGGTATCATTGCAATACAATGGCATAGGGATATCTATCGTATACAAACATTTGTGTGTCACTGCAAAACGCAGATCCCAAGAACTACTCTTAACACTTTGAGGTCACACCTTCTCGCCCCTTCTCATCGTCGCTGGTATGGTTGGGTATGTTGGGCCCATGCTGGCTGTTGGGGTTGGTATTGGGGTTGAGATGATCGAGCCTGTTGCGTCGTAGCGACATTGGGAGCTGACCCATAGACGCTATTGCTTGATCGCTAGATTATCAGCATGCTTCCCTCTCACATAAGGGGCACTCACCTGCTGAGCCCTTTGATCATATGGATTGGGATTACTCATAGGATAAGGGTTTACTCCACCATAAACTTGAGGATAGGGACCAGGAGCGGCATCCATAGCTGAAGGAGGAGGTCTTTCCGAGGGAGGTGGAGGTGGAGCGGCTGGTCGATTGACGGTTGATCGAGTAGTAGTTGACTCGGTAGTCTTCCTGGTCTTGGGTACAGGAGCGGTGGAACGACTACCGTTTCTCGAAGTTGGGGCTGAATCTCGGTAATCCGTATCGGCAGCGTCCTGCTGATCGGCCTTCCTCTTTCTGGCCAATCCGGTAGAAGTTGAACCTGGGATATCCTCACCCGCCCACTCTTGCGCGGCGACTTGTTGATTTGGGCCTGGCTTCTCGACCGGGAGCTTGTCAAGCCACTTGTACATGAATGCGACAGTGGTGCCGTTGGAGAAGACATCTCTGAATTTTGCTCGAGTGTCCATTCGCAGCTTGCCGATCTGTCTGGCGAGAGCGACAGTAGGGGAAGTACCCATTCGAAGGTAGATGATGTATCCCATGAACCAGATCTCTGTAGGAATTAGCTTTGAGGGATGATAGATAACAAATCGCCTCACCGACTGGAGACATCCGAGGAGCTTTCGCTGTGCCCGGTACATCGAAAGCGACGTTCTTGTAGTTGACAGAGATTTGGATCATCAATGATAGGACCATCTCCATCCTCTTTTTGAAGGATTCGTCAAGCTGTTCGTCAGCCTATTTCTCTTCATCTTGCAGACAGAAGGACGTACACCCTCGCTTCGCTCGAGCCACTTTTTCAAATCCGTGGCGACTACTGCCTTCCTCGAATCTGTGTACCAGCACATGTACGCCATTGAGGCGATGATCTGGAAAGGCTTTCCCCTTGATACGTCCCATACCATATGGTCGGTCAAAGTATCCTCTTCGAGAACGTATTTCTTCAACAGCTCGTTCAAAAAGTTTGTGAGCTCTCCGGGAATAGCTTGCAGTTTCTCGGCAGCTGAAAGAGGAGCTCCCATCTGAACCCGCTCTGTGTCGTCAACGGCTGCACGCCCAGAAATAGATGGACTCACGGAAGATATCTCGTTGGACAGTATCACTGATACCGTCATATTCTACCGCCTGAATTTGGATGAAGTCCCACTTGTTCTTCATCGCAGCTGTACAGAGCTTGCCCCTGGCACCCATCTTGGGGGACTTGATATACCAGAACTTTTCGCCAGTGCTTGGCGAATGGAAGGGGATCTTGCCAGACATGAAGTCCATAATGGAGGAACATCGCTGTTTACCGTCGATACAGATTCTCCTGTCTTCTCCAGTATCGGGGTCAGTCTCACAGGCGAAGACGATAGGAGGGATGTAGAAGTTCTACCATAAGTATGAAGTCTGTAATTACGGGTCGCCAATCGAACTCACGAGGAACAACGACTGAACTAATCCGATCATCTTACTCTCGTTCCAGACAACGTCTCGCTGATAAGAGGGACAAAGCTCGACCGTCCCATTGTGAATCACATCTATCGGTCAGCGCGGCAGAAGCCGAATTTAAGAGGACTTGCCATGTAATTGTCTGCAGCTCGTGGTGACGTGCCGAGGTTTACTTATAGCACCTTCGTATATTCCTGCGTCCGGCTTCCTGTCTTCATCATCCGATGCAAGCTCGTCGAGGTCAGAGTCGGACAGTTCAAAGTTGTTATCCGGTTTTGGAGGCATGGTTGATTTCTGGCGCGTCAGCATCGCTCACGCGAGACAAGTTACTGGAATAGGAAATAATGGTTACTTACATCTACTCAATAGAACAGCTGGTCAGGCAAGGTAGACAAAGGTGTAGAATAATGTTATCTATATGGATGATTATGAATGAACAAAATTGCTGGGAGGATGATGAATTGTGATGGAGAAGAGATATCAATTGGTGGGAAAGGGGACAGGACATATATACCTTGTCACTCCTAATAAGACTAGACTGAAATTTCAGGGTTTCAGGGTTGAAAAACAAGACATGTCTTACTCAATCAGGTGATATTTGAGACACACAGGGCGCAAATCACCACTTAGGGTAGTATGCACACTGGTGATTGAACTAGGCAATTGGCTAATGCATCCAAGATTGGCAATGAACGCCAGATGTTGGGCGCAGGCTTGCCAATTCCTCTATTATGGGCCTCAGCAATTGGTCATTCACTGGTCTGCCCTGCATTTGAAGCTTTCTTTAGCCCTAGGGTCTCTCTTGTCACCTTTGGGTAACTAGCAATAATCAGGCTTCAGGCTGCAGCATGTTGGCAATGTTGGCTGCTATCCTTGGAAATATGATCCAAGGCTGCCCCCAAGGCTGGATCTATTGGCAGATAACCCTCATCCATTTGACTTGCTTGGCGTTGGCAAACAGTATTTAGCTGCATTTGATAGCATGTGATATATTGGAGTATGAGTTAATTATAAAAGCTGAAGAAATTCTGCATGCATGATCATGTGCCTAAAGGAGCTTTTCCTTTTTCCATGTATCATCTGTTTCAATGGTAAGCATGCATGGTCCTTTGGTATGTTGTTTTGATATTGTGTGACATGCAGAAAGGAGTGGGACATGTGGGAAATGGTGTTGTAGCAGGAAATAAGAAAGTGGGACATCTGGAAAATGCTTGATATGCATCATGACATCCAGCGGAATTCCTGAGATAGCTATAAGCCTACAATTACCCACACGCTGGTACGTTACGCCGTTCTATGCTTTTCCGCCGAAAAGTTTTCCGTCAATTTCGGCGCTGATTCCCTTAACGACATCTCCAACAACGCCAACATCCACCGCAATACTCTCGCCTTTATCCATTTTTATCGCTAGTACCTTCCCTCCCTTCCCATTTGAAGAAGATCGAAGGGATGAGTAGATTTTATCGATGATTGACACCAAGTCGGGAATAGGGGAGAGGGGTCCGCAGGAAATATCGACTAGACCGTCTGGAGCGGGGGCGGAAGTGTCGATGAGGAGGTATCGGTCGTTTGGGATCAGGTGGATTGTGAGAGCGTGTCTGGTCATTAGCTTGTCCTTCGGTATCGTGTGACAGAAAGCAGTACGTACCGACTCGATCCTTCCGTATCCCACACCAGCCTATATTCCTCCACGGACGTCACGACAAGTTTTGGATATCCTGTCGTTGAAGCCGCTCGGATTCCCTCTATCTCCAGTAAGAGCGGTAACGTATTTCGTAGAAGCTGCTGATCAGGTAACTGATCCCTAATAGGAATGACGACATACCGAGATAAATTCCCTTCCTACAGTACCCCTCTTGACATCCGCGCCCCTCGTCAATTCGTTCAATTTATGGCTCAGCAGCGGCGCCAGCATCTCGTGTGGACTTGCTTCCCCGGTGATGGTCGGCGTAGCGGGTGTATTGGCAGGCGATGCTCGAGTGAATGTACATTCGTACGAATCGGAATTAGGGCTGTAGGTGATGGATGCGTTGAATCCGACAGCGTAAGAGAAGGAGGCGGTACGAAGATCGAAAGAGAGCATGTGTAGATCTCGGAAGATCCCCAACTTGTTCAATCGGCTCACTGGCCATTAGCTCAACTCAACTTCATGGGAGACAACGTACCGTCTCCAGCAACCATGATGACCTTGCTCAACCTCTCCCATTGTTCTAGGAACGCAGGGACACAGCGCGAGATATCTTTCGCTGTGAATTTGACAACGGAAGAAGCGTGGTCGAAGGTAATTCCTTCTGCCCTCGCTGCCGAGCTGGTCGAAGCATCATTGAAATCAGGAGATGCGCCAGTAGTAGTAGACGAAGGGCGATGCTGGAGCTGAAGGATCGTCACGACCTACTACGTCAGCCAATATGATCAATCGGATGGTGGACTGACCTGGCATTTACCCCCTTTCCACCAATCCTTGATCTGAAGGTAGACAAGCGGCATAGCGACCTCAGCTGCTCGCCCGTCTTGTAGAAGATCTTCCACTTTGACTACTACTGTTGCGATCATACCCGCAACGGCGGATGAGCTTCTGGGTGCGTTGGGGCCGGATAGCTCTGGTAATTTCTCGGTAAATGGGATTGAGCGGTCTTTGAGTTGTTGTTCGACTAGGATCTTTGCGACGGAAGCACTACCAGTCAGCGCCCACCCCATAACGAAAGTGGAAACGGATGTACTTGGAGAGGATGAATAAATCTTTCAAATCCTGCGAGTCCACGTCAAAGCTGTCGAATCAGTAAATGCTCATTACTTAACGTCGCATGACTTGCCCAAACGCTTCTGGCTTCTCGATAACAGGCAGGACAGCAGCTTTTGCCTTCTCACTCTCTACATCCGCCTTCCGCTTCCCTTTGGCATCCTGCCTCCTCTGCCTCAGTGTCTTTAGGGGTAAAGGCGATCGACTATCAACAGCAAGTTTCATCCCAGGCCCATTCTGAGCTGAAACCCTTGCTATACGAAGTAATTCAAAGATCAAGCCATTTGTTGTGATTCGGACAATGAGGAAGTGAAGGTCAGAGGTGGGGAGCGGGATGAATATAGTAGATGCGGGTAGAAGTTCTGAACTGGCGAGTTCTGACATCAGCCCTGGAAATCATACGAGGACGTACCGCTGAGCTTGATTGGCAATTTTCGAATAGGTGACCAGCCAAGTTGACGCATTTGGTTTTCGAGACCATCTATGAAAATCTAATATCAGTCTCGCCCATGCAGAAACAGAACAACTCACAGCCATGACCAGACGCCGTAATGCTTCTCCTAGAGGAGTCATTCCGGTGTTGACCCCGTTTGTTGCAAGCCTTGTCCTGTTTCCCCTCTCATCACCTCCCGAAGCCGAGAACTTCGCGCCTTCATCTTCTATCTCGAGAAGCCCAGTGAAAGGCGAGACAGATACTTTGAGTTCGACGTTACGTTTCTGAGCTGGTATTGGGACTCGAACTACAAGCGGCCGTGAGTCGGTTGTTTCTAGCGTAGGTTCAATGAGGGGGGTACGATTGGCGATGAGCGGTGTAGCGTAATGTCGGGTCAGGTGAGCGGCATGATCGCGGGTCGCTAGCGATAGGACGTCATCTATCGATAGAGATGATGGATCCAATTGCAGACTTGTCTCGTCCCTGACATCTCCAGCTTTCCATCCGCCTCCCACACCTGCTTCTCCAATCTCCCACTTGACTTTCAGGCCTAGCTTTAACAAGCGCTCTGATGGGGTATTATCGCATTCCGCGATAGCTTTTTGGATTTCCTCCATTCCTGTCGCAACTGTTTGTGATTCGCCAATAGAGATGGTGACAGTTGCGCCTAGCATTGGTGTACGCGGCCCTGTCTGTTGTGGTGGTTGTGGGACGTTTCCTGGTCGTTTGCCTTGAGCAGGGACTTGCGCAGGGCGAGGTCGACTGATCGTTAGCACGCACACACCTTGCTGAGGTAACAACGACCTACATCCAATATTTGAGGACCAGCTTTTTCTTTGGACGATCAATTTCAACTAGTAGATGATTGCGCCATTTCTCCCTACTCAGACTCATGGCCTGCTGGAAGAGTACTTCCAATTGATAAGTTAGAGAGAGGTGTTCTGACATGTTAGCTTGATGATGGAGAGGTCTGAGACAGCTTACGGATGAAGTTGACCAGGCGGACCAAGGGCGCATCAACCTTCTTTGGCTTACTATCCTCAGTCTCTGCCTCAGCCGGTGTGGTTTCTTCGCCGACATTCTCAGGTGGTAGTATCTCCCGGTTCACCAGATCCAGAATCTCCTGTCTCTCCACTCCTTTGAACCGTTTCCCTCCTTTTCCTTTCTCATCACTGCGACTCTTCCACAGCCATTCAACACCCGTCAGCCACCAGCGACTTGACGGATCCTCCCCAAATCCAGTCAATGACATTTCCGCTCTCCAGCTCCCGTTCCCACCGGTCACATATGCTCTTCCATCCCTTATCCTCTCTATTGCTAGATCTGGCGGGACATAGTCGATACATTTTAGTCGGTACAGTATATGTGCGTCCAGCCGGCGTAAAGTCTCCAGTATTGAGCCGTTGGTGAGTGCTTTACGAGGCGTGAACGCTTCGGTGAGGTCGGATGGGAGCCGGTCGTAAGTCCCCAGCGTGAGAAGCGATAGCGCAGTGAGCAAGTCTGGATTACGGACCCTGTCTTGTCAGCTATAGCATCAATGCCTAGGAACAGCTAGCTGACCTGAGTGATTCAAGCTGCCTTGCAGCATGTTGGATGTGCCCTACAGCCATGTCATGCTGACTGTTCTGGTATTGCAGATACTCCGTGACCCGCTTTGCGTCGGTAACTTTCCCTCTTATAGTAGTCGGCTTAACATCCTCACTCATCTTGCCCTTTCCTTTCATTCCTGCCATACCAGGCGAATATGTATCCCCATTTGAATGAGGAGTTGGAAATGCGGACTGTGTCTGATTAGGCACTTCGGCGGGTACGACTGTCGGGACGTCTACTTGAGTCTTCCATCGCAATACCGCTAAATACTTCAATACAGCTTGCCGAGTATTGGTCGCGTAGCTGATGACATGTCGAGGTCGCTGTCTTGGTTCCAACTTTGGTAATCTGCCATTAGCTCTTCCCTCTAGAAGCTGGGAAGCGACATACGTTTCAGTGACCAGCGTCTTCAAATCTCCATGAGCTTTCCTCGACAGTCTATCCAGCATGAGGCCCATTGGATAATTCTCTGAATCCATATAAGGCGGCAGCTCCGCGTCCAATACCTCGGGAGGTGGGGTTGGGTACGCGAACCATGGTTCCGACGATAATTGGGGGTTCGTGTTGAGATTATGGTTTCTACCGCTGCCGCTGAGGTTTCGTTTTGATGGTCCAGCCTCGGGCTGTTCCTGCTTGTTATATGTCGACATCCGGCCTATGTCTGTTCTATACTAATGACATTGTCACCTTTGCTGGTGATGAGAAGTAAAGCAGGAAGCCTGGGAGGATGTGGTCATTGGTGAGATAGATAACGGAATCAAATTGAAATCAATCAGCTGATCTCTTCGGGATGTTCTAAATTCAGGAATATGCCTTCCCCACTTCATATCATAGATAATATGGCAGGCGCAGGAGAACAGCTAAGTGCAGAAAAGCTTTTGCGGACCCTGCAAAGAGGAAAGCAGCCGGACACGCTGGGGACTAAGATCGGCCAAGCCCTTGAGCTCATAACGACATTCCTCGATGATTTAGGGTAAGCTTACTAAACCATGCTTCAAACAACGCTGAGCGATAGTGAACGACAAGTCGCGATATCGTTCAATGGCGGAAAAGATTGTAAGCTCACTTGCCCCTTTCGAAGCGACCGAAATCAAGCTGAACGACAGGTACTGTCCTCCTTCACCTCCTAGCAGCAGTTCTCTATGCCAGGCATCAGTCCCCAAGCCCCGATCTCATTCCATCACGCACTACCCTTCCCGAAATACCGAAAGACCACCATACAAACACACTCCACCCTTCAACGTCAGAAGTCCAACTCACAGACCATGTTCAAGAAGGATCCACATCATCCCTCTTTCCCCCTATTCGGTCGATTTATATCACAGCCCCTAACCCTTTTCCAACGCTGGACCAATTTGTTCTAGATACAGCAAAAGGGTATAATATCGATTTACATCATTTTGGAGGTGGGATGAAAGCTGCGTTGAAGGCTTATCTGGGCTGTCAGGGCGGTGAGGGAGTTAGCGCAATGTTGATGGGTACGCGGAGGAGTGATCCCAATGGAGGTGAGCTGAGCCTTTCGCGACTCTATCGTACAATACTCATATCAGACGTTCCAATTCTAGCACCGACAGACCCTTCCTGGCCAAAATTACTCCGTATACACCCATTGCTCGACTGGTCCTACGCAGAAATATGGGCTTTCCTCCGAGAACTAGACGTACCATATTGCGAACTCTACGACGAGGGATATACAAGTCTAGGAAGTACACATAATACGATACGGAACCCATGCCTTCAATTGGAAGGACAGGAAAAATGGCTACCTGCATGGAAATGTAAGTTTATCTGCTCGAAGGATGCGAGCTAATGTCAGTGACGGATGCAACGAGTGAACGAGCCGGACGATTAGATAAATCCTCATGAGAGTAGAATGAATGTATAATAGCTGCATACCAAGGATAACCATGCTAACTCTTGTGGAAATGAGGAATGAGAATTATGAACGACCGTAGACCGGAAACCGAAAACCTATGCTGCCCTAGAATCAATACAACCTCCCCCAGACTCTACTCTATCTTTGATCCCCAAAACTAGCCCTCCTATCTCCATTCCCATTCGTCTCAGGACGTTGTTCGTCCAAACTCAATCTCCCGTTCACTGGACTAGCCTGTTCTGAGTCGACCAACGTATTACCATTTTCACCATTGGAGACGAGTCGTGAAAGGTTTCCGTTTGATGCAGATCGTTTAGCCCGTCCGGTAGGTGTGGGAGGCGTATCCTGAGCGGTGGGCATCAGGGCATTGAGCGACATCGAAGCTGTCATTGCTCCTAATTCGCTGACCTGTTCCGACACTGGAGCAGAAGGAGCAAGTCTATCCCGAGCATTCAGGACCTGCTGACTAGCTGTCCGAGGAGCCATAGGGGGTGGTGTCGGCGTCGGTGGGTTCTCATTGGCCTCGGCAATTGTATGAGGGAAGTAATCGCCGTTGTTCTGATTTCCCACTGGTGCACCAGGTGCAGCAGGCGTACCGGGATATTGTCGGGCAGTATTGACTGGGAAAGCCTGAGTTGTGGGTGTGCCCAATTGGGCCGATCCACCCATCTGAGGTCGATAGATAGGAGCACCAGGAGCAGGATTCAAGAATGGATTGAACCCGTACCCGTTCGGACTGGAGATAGGTAGTCCAGGCGAGAATGGACCCATGAAGTGATGAGGAACAGGTGGGGTTTCAGGGTATGAATTGTTGAAGATGAAACCAGGCATTGAAGGCGTCATAGGGGGAAGACCACGAGTCTGCAGCGGGCTGAGTGGGTTTTGGTACTCGTTGGGATTCCAAGGCGGCATAGCGATCGGACCTGGATGTCGAGCCTGGCGGAAATGCGGTGTCGAGTCAGGGCCTATGTTGGGATTGAAGTTTCGGAATCGAGGTGTAGAGTCGGGTCCATTAGTAGAGCCACGGACAGGTGTAGATTGATTTTGGAGATTGAGGTTCCATGGAACACGAGATGCCAATCGTTGTGCGGGGCGATTCTGAGTCGAGGGCGACGACACAGGGGTCTCCTTGGCAGACTCTGGTGCGGATGAAGTTCCAGTTGGTTCGCCTAGACCTAGAGCAGACGCGTCCGACTGACTGTTTGATTGAGAGGACCGTCTTGGATCTTGGTGTTGGCTATCTCGCTCGAGTATGACACGTATTCGCTGACCTCCTATCTCGCACCTGACCGTGAGCTCCCTTGCCGTCGTGCGCCCGTGATTACTTACCCATTGAACATCGATACCGCCCGAGCAGCATCCTCGACCGCGCCGAAGAGAGCCGTTCCGAATCCCCTCGGTCTTCCTTCAGCATTAGTAAGCACACTGCTGGTCAGCTGACGTATTGCTGTATCTGCTCGGGAAGCTTACTCGGCCCGGATGATGAGCCCCGCCGGGCGAAGCAGATCCTTGAGTTCTTGCCACTGCATGGAGAGAGGCAACTATGGATCAGCTTCCTTCCGTTAACAAGCGGCGGCTTACATTGGAAACAAAAATGACCCGATCATGAAGCGTCTCTGGGGGTCCAAGGCCAGGTCCCCTTTGCCCTAATCCCTCAAGATGAGGTACGTGCCCCTGGTCCATACTACCCCGATGTGGGAATGGGACATCTCCAGGAAGGCCTTGGGAGCTGAAACTAGCTCGAGCGAATCCAGCTCCGTTCGTATGACTACCATGCGAAGACGCGGAATGATGTCCTTGACTTGAGGGTGGTCGTGAGCCTGTGCTTAATAACGCGGGTGAGGGGGCACGAGGGAGGGCGAGATGTGCCAAATGAGGTGATATGCCGTGAGGGTTCGACGCTGAGGATCCCATTCTAGCAATTGGATCACCTCCAACAGTCAATGATCCAGCTAGGGGTGAAGCGCCCATCTGTCCGTACCCGTGTGAGCCCGTATTTTGGCCCGAAAGCGGCATAGCCATAGGCAGACCATTCTGTGTGAATGAAAGAGCGGGTGAATGTGACCGCATTGAACCATTAAGGTACGGTTGGTGGTGGGGCATGTAAATCCCATTCCCTTGCATCGGTGGACCATTCGCCATCGTCATTGGGTGATGGTTCATGTGCGGAGGGCGCTGCCAGCCTGGACCAGGTGGTCCACCTGGTCCTTGATGTGGATGATGATTTCCATTGTAAGGGTACATCGGTCCTCGGTTGGGACCTTGGTTCAGGTTGATAGGTTGCTGGGGTTCATACTCTGGTGGTAATCGATCAGGTCGAACTTCAAGCGTTCGAGTCTGCCACGAGAATCCATTGTATCGATCTGGATATAAGCTTTTGTCGACATCTAAGCGACCAAGAGCTTACCGATAGCACGAGCAGCATCTTCGCGACTACCCATGAGAACAGTTCCATATCCCCGACTCCGATTTTCAGGTCCCAAGCTCACATCCGCCCTCAATACTGTCCCCGCCTTTCTGAACAAGTCTTTCAAATCTTGCCATCTGACCCTATACGGAAGCTATTATCAGCTAAAATAATGGAACGTTTCATATAGCTCACGTTCCCGACAAAGAGGTTGACTCGGCCATCAGCGCCCACAGCCGCTGGAAGGAGGTTGGTCATGAGCGGTGTTGAGCGGCCTGTACATTAGCTTTCTGTGGTCTGTAGTAACAGAGAACATACCATCAAGACTATCATAATTGGTATGAATAGGTGGGGCATTAGCCATAGCAGCAGCTATAACAGCCTCAATCTCTGCAGAAGTAGGCGGACGCGTGGAGGATGGTTCAACGTCTTCCTCTTGGGTGGGTAGAGTCAACTACTACGTCAGCGTCATACAGAACGGAGAACATACGCCATTAGGACGAGTGTGAGCTGCCTCGGCCGGGTCAGAGGACTCTACCTCTCCGTTGGCTTGGACGATGGACATCTTGCCTGACCACAAAGGAGATTCTGTAAGATTCAGCGCTGTGGTCGATGACCGATGAAGTGGTCATGACTCACGGTTCGTGGCCGACTAACTTGATTTCCCGATATGAATATCAGACAGATAGTTGTTTGTAGTAGAGGAGCCAAATCAAATCGCGTAGCCGTGGGCGCGTTTTGAACTGGACAGGTATGAAAGGAGTGTGGTAGTCGCTGCGAAGTGAGGAGATGAGACTTATGTATATGCTATGACTATATATACAGTACTAAGATCATCATATCCCAAGAATGTACAATATGTTGTTATGATAATGAGTTGAGAAAGGAGTGAGAAGTGAAACTAGACTAGTCACAGATACAGATACAGATACAATTAGTTACTGCGCCTCGATGACGAACGACGTCGGTTGTCAATTCACGTGGTTACCGGTTCGGACCGGCCATCACATCATTTGCAGCGCTAGACTGAGTAAAGCATAGTCAAGGAGATGAGAAGCTATCTGATATCCTGTACATATGCATCTAGATCCTATCATACTCCTCAATCAGAACAATCCAAGTAGATCATCGTCCTGCTTCTTCTGCCCCGCTTGAGGAGCGACAGGAACAGGAGCAGGTGAACTCGAACCCATACCCAGCCCATCGAAGGAATCACTCGTGTTCATGACAGGCTGAGCGACAGGTGCAGTCATACTAGCCGTCGAGAACAAGTCCATGAGCTCGTCCAGTGGATTTGTAGATTTAGCAGCAGAAGCGATAGCTTTGTTGGAGATGATACCGTCTGAAACTAGGGTATTGTTGTCGGCGGAATTGGAGGGTTCGTCGTCGAAGTCTAATAAGTTCTCGGCCTGGTTACCAGCCACGACTGTTTGTAGGGCCTTTTCGCGTGAGGCGTCGTCCTCCGGCCTTAATGTCAGTGGATGTCAAGCACGGCAAAGCTGAACTTACTCGACAGTACGTTTTGCCATCTCCTCAGCACCAAGTCGGCCTTTACCGATGAAAGTAGCAGCGGGCTTGTGATATACACTAGCCAACGATGAAATCTCGCTCAGCAATTCCTCGAGAATAGCAGGAGCAACAGTCGTCTGCGGTAGACTGATGGGGGGTCGGACAGATAGCACGACGGCCTGTTATCAGCTACAGTCAGAATGCTAGACTCACCTTGGCGGCAGCTGGATCAGATGACAATAGACGCCAGTAAATGTATGCCCTATCCCGCACATCGGGACTATCGCAGTCTTTTGTGGCAGCCTGTAGAACCCGCTGTACCACCGCCTGCGATTCGTCTGGCTTTTTCAAGAACAGCTTGACGATTGCGGTCAGCGTCTGAAGCTGGACCTGGATGAATTAGCAAGAGTTTCGGTGCTTGGGATCTGACATACCGGATAGCTCTCTTCCTTGAATGCTTCCAGGAACGTCCCCAGCAGCTCGTCGGCATTATCAATCTTCTCGGCGTACTCTCCAATAATCCAGATCAATGACGCCTTTGCCTCTGGTTCATCCAGCTCCTCCAAGTTCGCACACAGAGTAGGGATGATACCCTCATAGTTGTGAGGGTATCTTCGGAAGATATCCTGTTTGTCAGTTCTGTCCAGTGCGCAGGTGGAGTATAACTCACCTTGATGACAATGACTGCCTCTTGGACGACATAGCTGACTCTAGTCTCGATCAAATCCATCAAAACACCGACACATCGCTCAGCAGCCGATTCAATCTTGATGGCGACTTGTCCAATCGCCCTGACCGCCTTCCTGACAAAGTCCACATCAACCTCGGATGCATACCTGTCATCAGAATCCATCCCACGCTCCTGAAGCGAACTCACTCTTTCAGCTCCCCGAGCAGAGTATCAACATTCTTGTCACTAGCGAGCCTGACCATGATTTCCAGCTTCTCCACTTTCACATAAGGTGGGTCGTTGTATTTACAGAAGAATACCCTCATTTCGTTTGCGAGAATATCTGGACGTTTCTGGAGTAGAAGGTTGATATTTCGTAGAGCGACCCATTGGACTTCTGGTGCGGACGAGATTAGGGTGACTGATAATCAGCTTCATATTTCAACAACTGGACAAAGCTGACCTAGGGGAGGAGCCATTTTTCTTGTGAGCTGCTTAAGCAATTCTTCCCGGTGGACATTCTTCATGTGAATCATGATCACCTTGACAGCTCCCAATACAACAGCAGCATTGACATGTTGGAACTGCGGCAAGACCCTTTCACAGATATGTTCACTCTCCTCAACATCTTGAGCTTTGTATCGCGCAAGAGTCGATAGTAAAGCAATACGTCCCCATTCCGAGCATTCGTTAAGAGCCATGAGGAGCTTAGAGAGTGTTGGGGGATCGATGATGAACGTTGATAGATGCGGGCGGGATGATGGAGGTGGTGAAGATCCGTTTGGTGAGCTTGGGCGGGAGGGTGGTGCGTTCAATGACGCCTCGTGGATATCTGCGAGCGCTGTAACTGCGTTTGCGACGACCTGTCCTCAGCTCATGTCCCGGGTAAGAGTGACGTGGAACTTACCATTGGATTACCGTCCCCAATGAGATCTTTTAAGGTATCGATAAATCCGTATTCCACACACAATTCGGGCTTGAGATCAAACACCTTTGCAACGCACAAAGCCGCCGTCTTCCTGACATATGGGTTCTCATCCTTCAAGCATTTCGATAGTGGGGACGCAAGGTAGTCCAGAATCTTGTCGGCTCGGAGAACAGACATCGTGCGGATAGCAAGTGCTCTCACCAAAGGATTAGGGTCGGCGGTATCCTAGACATCAGCCATGTCATATAATGAGCACGTACCTTGACGAAAGTGTTGACAGCCAAGATAACAAGCTCAGGTTGAGTCTTTGCGTAGTTCATGAGATAGAGGTAGACCAATTTCTTCTGCTCCAGGTCTTCCGTTTGCTGGATATAAGTCTTATGTCTATGTCATTCTGCGATGACTTGCCATATTCTTTACGACATCGGGGAAGAGACCGCTACAGTCCTTTCCGATCGTGTGGTTCGCAATGACTCGCTTGATTGCGTCTGCTCGTTTCTCTCTGTACTCCGAGTTGAGCTGTTGACGGAGTTCCCAATTCTCCCCTGATTGTCAGCTGTCTGCCTAATCGGGCAGCAGAGACGCAGCGCACCTTTCCGGGGAGGTGCCATCGACATCGTGAAGTGTTGCTACTAGATACTTATCCCGTGGTCGAGTAGAAGCTGGGCTAGTAGCGATACAGTAAGTAAAGAGCAAGCAGGTTATGTAGAGTGATGGAGTGAATCTGGAGGATGAAACGTCAACGCGCCTGGAATTGGCAACCGCGTGGCAGGCAGCCTTCTTGTGTCTCAATCAGTGCTGCCTTACTTCAACATCCCTCTCTTCTACGATAGCTATATACATGCATGACAAATCGTGATCGATACCCCTATCCATTATCCCTGCTCCATTGTTTCCTACTCAGACCTCACTCGCCCTTCGGTCGCTTCAATAGAACAGCATCATCATCCATCTCATCATCCGTCGTTTCCGCGCCCCTACTCTCGACTTTACGTAGTTCACTAACCCCCTTCATGGGGGTATCATCGCTGTCTTCTTGGTTCCGACGTCTTGGAGTCGCATCGTCCGAATGACCAAGTTGTCTAGGTAATTCTGCGAGAGGTGTTTGGAGGTCTTCGGGAGCAAGTCTGATATCTGATTGATGCGATGGTCCTGGGCGGGAAATCTCTTCTAGGGCTTTCACCATGGCTAATCTTGTAGATTCGACTAGGGAATCGACATCTTCCGATGTCATGCCTTCGGTAGATATGGGTGGTAATACTATTATCAGATTCGAGAACCTAACATAGGCAGTAACTCACCTCTGATGGTCAAATCACCCCGGTCCATCCGTGTCTTGGTATCAAAGAGGTGATAGTAATTCTCGCAAACAACTGGAACAATCGGGACCTGGGCCTGAACAGCGAGATGGAAAGCCCCTTTCTTGAATGGAAGCAGGACGGGGTCGGCGGCTAAAGAGCGTGTACCCTCTGGGAATACCCATAATGAGATCTATCATCAGCTTGCTCTACTTTCAAAGACGGCGAGCTTACTCCATTCTTCTTCATATCCTCTCCTGCTTGTTGCATCGATCTCATAGCGTCTTTACGGTCTTTTCGGTTCACCCAAACTGCTCCAGAGGCGGTTACTAGGATAAGCTTGGTTACCTCGAAGGGCTCTTCAGCTTACAGTACTGGCCTAAAAGGGGCATCCATTTGAGTTCCTGCTTGGCCATGATAGATGCGCGACGAGGGAATATGCGTCCAAGGAATAGAATATCGATAAAGCTAGACGATGAGCTCGACTCCTACTACGGCAGCTCACCTTTGGTGATTTCCGATGACGACCGCACTTTGAGGTTTACCATCTCGCGCGGTCAAGAGCTTTGTCAGATGCTCATGGCCCTCTACGTTCATTCGCCATCCTATGAGAGTTCCACATGTGTAGTAGAATGTCCTAGCCACTGTTCCGTCAGCCCTGCTCATCTTCATAACGAATTTGACCTGCCAATAAAGTTAGTGTCAAATCGCTTTAATGTAAGCTACACGACCTAGAAGTGGGTTGATGGCAGCTTACCTGACCAACGGCGGTGGCGAGTATACTAACGACCACGCCCCATATGCTCCAGATACCCAAAGTACCCGAATACAGACCGAGGTTAAGGTAGAATCGTGCTTTCTGATACTTTGTCGACAAAAGACCCAATGTGGATACGGCGATGGCGGATACAGCCACTATAGGTTTGATGGTCCACCAAGCCATCGTAGTGATTGTTTGCCAGAGGATGTCGCTGAGCAAGTGATAGGTGGCCACTCTAACTACCTGAAGAAGTTACTCGTACAGGTGCGCTTAGACCGGATCTGTAGGCAGGCACCAGTAAATGCGGGGAAGGCGTTTCAGGAGATAAGAATAACACGTCATAGCATCGTGACGTCTTTCAGCAGCTCAAATATCTAAATCTCTGTTCTCATAATCATAACTGGATATCAAAGACATCAAGCATAATGATCAGGCAACCGGGAACACAGATCAAGTGAGCTTAGTTTCACTGTTCGCATTCAACAGTGTACTGATAAGAAGATTGACAAATGTATCCATTGTCCGTATGAAGAAAGGCGGAAAACGATTCGAGATAGCATGTTACAAGAACAAAGTATCAGAGTTCAGGTCAAATGTGTAAGCTCTAGCGGCAAGACCTTGTGTATCAGCTGAAATTGCAGGGAGAAAGACTTATCGGAAATCCTACAGATTGAACAGGTCTTCTCGAATGTATCAAAGGGAGCTGTTGCAAAGCGGGAAGACTGGGAGAAGGCTTTCAATACTACGGAAATGTCCCAAGCTGTAGAGGAGGTATGACAAGCTGCCGTACACAACTCGTACCCTAGCTGATGTTCAGATTCTACGTAAAGGAGAACTTCAAATCAACGATCTCGAACGTTCACACCACCTCTCATCCTTATCTCGAGAAATCGCAACCCTAGTATCCGACATGACGGTCGATCCATCTGTCACTCCCGCACGAAAACATACAGTCGGCATGATCGAGAAAGCTCTAGGCGAAGTTGGATTTTCAGTCAAAACCGATAAACCTGCAAAAGCCCAGGCATTGGAATTGATCAAGAAGTTGAGCGAGAGTGATGTCCTACCTATTCGCAGAGTGAGGATGAGAGTGAGGATCACGATGCCCAGTAAAGATGCCAAGAGAGTTGGGGAGAAGGTCAAGGCGGAATGTGAGGAGATTGAGGAGGAGGAACCAGGACAGGAGTGGGAAGCTGTACGTCCATCTGAGTCACGCCGTAGACAATGCTGATAATTAGATCGTCCAGATCAACCCTAGTGCTTTCAGAACACTGACGGATTTGGTCAACACCGAGACGAAAGGAAAGGGCAGAGTAGAGTCGATGGGTACAGTCGAAGGATAGGCGAAGATTCATCTCATCAAATGTCTCTAGTAGACCTATAATCCCACCAGCTGTAATTTCAATGCAGACGCAACGCTGCTCTATGTATGCATGTACTCGTCATCTACCATGCCTTCAACTCTCAGCCGGTCAACTCCCTCAACTGCTGCTGCAGCGACATCATGTCGCCGCCACTCGCACCCGTCTGCTGACATTCCTTCAACTTGAGCTTGATCTCTTTGATCTCCTTCGCCCTGTCTTCCTGTACAGTGTCACTCTCTCGCTCATGTTGAATGGTGTAGTGCCTCCAGAGGAAGAATATAATCGCCACTATCCATTAGACCGATCCGCTCATTCGACGCTTACCTATACCGAGGCGCATGTCGACGAGGCATAGAAGTAATCCCAAGAGGGTCTGCAAGATGTTGCCGACTTTCTCAAATCGCCTAGTCATAAGTAGACAATCAGCCTCAGCAGAAGATACACTTACGCTTCCTCCTCCCTTCGCTCCTTCTCCATTTTCAACAAAGCAATATCCTTCATGGTCGCGTCAACAGCCCAAGGATTAGTCATTCTACTCATCTTCTTTGCCGTATCCTCATTGAGGGCAGGAGCCATCAATTCCTTTGCGTCCTCGGGCACATTATCCCACCACATCGTCCCTGCTTCTTCCCCCTCTTTTGGCCTGAGACCCGATTGGAAAGGAACAAGAGCAGGTCGTCCTGGACCTTGCATCGTCATAAAGTAATTGCCTTTGAATGTATTTGATGCCGGATTACTTTTGCTCGATTTGGATACCTGCTTAGGACTGGGATCACCAGTTCGGGGTGTCATTGATGAAGAAGGCATACCTCCCCTAGCACGCATTTGTTCAGAGGTCATGGCTGATCGGGACCGAGGATCGGGGGAGGAAGAGGAGGATGAGGATGAGGATTTGGCTTTGGCTTTAGCTAGTGCTTTTTGGCGGTCACGTTCGGCTTCTTGACGCTTGAGTAGGTGGAAGCCGAAGTAGGCTATGAAGACAAGCATCAGTGAAGCTGGTGAGAATAGGGGTATGGAGGTCAGGGTGCCGCCCGCCATCGACCATGGCATAGAGGGATGGGCGCCTGGGGTCAGATACGTGCTGGGGCTGGTCTCGTGACAAGACGGCCTACCAAACGCCATGATACCCAAAACGACCAGGATCTGCTCCATCGGTCCAAGCTCAAACAGCTTCTTGTCCTTCTTTGTTTTCTTTTCTTCTGCCATTGTATGTAATGTGTGTGTGGTATGGTGAGTGATTGGTAAATGCTATAGCATATACACCCCACGGCCAGAAATGACACGGAGAGGGCAAGAAAGGACGGCTCAAAGGAGTGCAGGGGTCAAGGAGTGTTACAATAGTGCGTGATCAATGCATACACGGGTGTCGTCTACTCGGAAGCAGAAACGGGGAACCTGATTGTCAGCTTATGAGCCAACTTGAAATGTCTAGAGCTTACTCGAAGTGGACGTCCTTACCGGCAAGGTTTCGGTAGACGGAAGAGAAGGTGTCGAGCTTGTACTCGAGCAAGTTTTGGTCTTTGGGGTCGAGGAAGCTAGTTGTCAGTATCGCCCTAAGGCGCAGAGGAGTGGGGACATACACTCGGATGAGCTTTCCACCGTCCTGTGCAACCCTTGTCCTCTTTCCGATGATCTCGGAAGGCCAGACCATCTCGTCGAGGATCTTCTCGTGGACGGCGGTGAGGGTTCGGGAACGAGGTCGCTGCTGCTTGTTGGCGGTAGCAGAGTTTCGCTTGGGTTTGGGGAG
>Ga0265798_10002249_pt1 | contig 28693 bp, 35 predicted proteins | sample P3T30metagenome_FD_192430 | JGI IMG/M metagenome (GOLD analysis project Ga0265798, IMG submission 192430) | Plant litter microbial communities from East Loma Ridge, Irvine, California - P3 T30 | ecosystem: Environmental > Terrestrial > Plant litter > Unclassified | place: USA: California...
GAAGCAGCAGCCTAGGCAGCACACAGAGAGAGGCCCGGACCTAGCTATCCAAACTAGCTAGGTACGGGCCTCATTTCTGATTCTAGCGCGGTATCGCTGCACGCCGCATCGAGCGGCGCACAACGGCGAGGGGCTGCCGCCCCTCGCGCTCCCCGCTGACCCGACTCACCAAGGAGCCGGATACAGGAAAAGGTGCCACCAGAGTTCCCGTCCGAACCTGGCGGCACCTTCTCAATGAAGTTTAGATGAGCAGCGATTAGCTGTGCGTCATATCGTGGTTCATCCGTTCCGGCTTATCGGCTTCTGTCTCCGCTGACTTCCGCGCAGCCGCCTTCGGCGGCTTGGCGAACTTGGTCACCTGAGCGCGTGTCCATCCCTGCTTCTCAGCAGCGACCATTAGGCGCTTCTCTTCCTTCTTCGCTTCGTTGAGTTCCTGTTCAAGATCCACGCGCCGCGCGACGGCTTTTGCGAGATCTTCAACGGCTGCCATGCGCTCTTCGTTGACCTTCTGTGCTTCTTCAAGGACGTGGCGCTGTGCTGGGGTGAGTTCGCTCATGTGTCTGAGTCTATGCCGGGTAGCTGCTCAGTTTGAAGTGTCGCGGCCTGATTCTCTGAGCTGGACACATGCAAAGTCGGTTCAGTCTGCTCTAGCTGACCGATCACCCACGCGTGCACCGCGTCATCTACATAGCGGATTGCGTGTTCGCCGAACTGCAACCAGACCGGCCCGAGACCGGCCCCGCGCCAGAACGCGAGATCTGCTTCTGTCACGTCGAGCTGCTGCGCTACCTCGCTGGGAGTGATGATCCGGGACATGGTTACCTCCTGGTTTGGTTGGTCACCGTTCTTTTCGGCAACTGCCGAATATCGGGTGGAGCAGGTTCGGTCCAGGCTGGAGATTGGTCCGTGGAATACCGGAGCGATTGAGCGAAGCGATTGAGTGAGGATATGCCGCGAAAGCCGGTCGGAAGGCTTGACCGGTTCTGCGTAGCCCGTAAGCTCCCCCTGCGAAAAGAACGCTTGTCTTTTCAGGTCCGCACGTTCAAACCCAGAAAGACCAACAAAAGGTGTCCCGGACGGAGCAAGCTATACACTTACCCGGGGTAAGTGGCTTGCGGCCCTTGTCGCTGCGCTGGGCCGGTGGCACACTAGAAGGAAGTTCATTTCTAGTGGTCGCTGCACTGGGCCAGAAGATCAAGAGAGGCGGTGAGTTTCATGGCGGGTCGGATGCGTCAGGCCAATGTCGAAGGTGGCCGCAAGATCCGCCGTGAAGTAGGACTCACCGAGTTCGAGGACAATGCGCTGTACTTCGCAGCGCAGCGCGCCGGGATGACGCCGGCACGGTTCTTGAAGGAATCTGCGCTGTCTTATGAGCGCGGAATGTCAGTGACCGAACGGCACACAGTGGTCAAAGAGCTGTTTCGTTTGAAGCGGTCACTGGCAGCCATCGGCACGAACATTAACCAGCTTGCGAAGTGGGCCAACGCCGAGGAATCGCTGAACGCTGAGATCGCAGCAGAGCTGCATTCCTCGCTGGCGTACCTGAGTCGGCTCATGGGCGAGATCAGCGAGAATACAGTGCAGCTCGCCGTGTCCCCGGAAGAAGCTGACGCGTCATGATGCCGAACATCACGCGGGGTGGACGCATGGCCGGCCTCGTCGTGTACCTCTCCGGTCCCGGCCGCGCCAACGAGCACACTAACCCGCAGCTCATCGCCGGCGATGAACTGGTGACCTTCGCCGTTCCCACGGGTAAGACGCTGAGCACCGACGACGCGCTAGATATCGCTAACGTCCTGGATGAACCGCGCAAGATGCACGGCACCCAGATTCAGGCCCCCGTGCGTGAATACGACGAGGAACAAGGCCAGTACGTCACCACCGGGAAGAAGGACGCTCACGTCTGGCACTGCTCACTGTCGCTGAAAGAGAACGAGGGTGAGCTAAGCGCGGAGAAGTGGGCCGAGATCGCTCACGATTTCGTGGAGCGTATGGGATTCAAAGACCCCGACGGAGAAAAGACTTCCCGGTGGGCTGCCATCCATCACGGCGCATCGAAGAACGGCAACGACCACATACACATCGCCGTGCAGTTGGTCCGCGAGGACGGCACCAAAGCCGGAGTTCATAACGACTTCAAGCGCGCCCAACAGGCCAGCAACGAGATCGAGAAGAAGCACAATCTCGTGGTGCTGGCATCGCGTGAACACGAGTACGGAATCTCTGGGGATAAGCCCGCCGAGATCGCCCGCGCACACAGCCAAGGGACCACCGTCACCGACCGCGCCGAGCTGCGCCGCCGAGCCCGCGCGTGCTTGGCCACCGCATCGACTCAGGGCGAGTACATCAAGCACCTTCACGATATGGGCGTCCACGTTCAACCACGGTTCGCCAAAGGCGACGGAACCAAGATCGAAGGCTACCGGCTGGCACTTCCCTCCACCCCTAAAGAGCAGGGCGGGGACGGCCGGCAAATCTGGTACTCACCCTCGAAGCTGGATAAGTCTCTCGCGTGGCCACGCGTCGAAGAACGCTTCGGTGACGCCGGCCAGCGCGAAGCCGTGACCCTCATGCACCAGATCCGAGACAAAACGCTTCCGCAGCCACAGACAATTGCGAAGCTGCATGACCTCAGCCCCGCCGCCTATGACAAGCTCATTTCCGGCAAGGTCGGCCCGGACACGATGGCGAACATCTATGCCCGCGTGTCCCTGACCGTGGAGAAATCCAAGCACGGCCCGAGCGCGCAGCTCTCCGATAATTTCTCGCGAGTCGCGTGGAGTATGCGCCACTACGAGTTGCCCCCGGAAGTGCTCTACAAGCAGCGCAATACGCAGCAGGGAACCACCCGAGGAATCGGCCAGGCACGCCAGCAATGGCGGCTGGCTACCCAGGCCGGCAAGCGTGACCCGATCAAGGGTTGGCTGGCTATCCTGCAACAAGCTAACCGGGTCTCCCGCGTGCTCACGACCAGCAACCTCAACCGCGAACGGGCGCAGCTCGCAATAGCCGCTCACAAGGGCATCGACGCGGCCGAGACGATCCGCACCCAGCGCCACGCAGAGCTGAGCGCGAAGAAGGCCAGCAGCACCCCGAGTAGGGGACCGAACACGCTGCACCCATTGACCTACACCGAACGGACTAAGGGCACCCGCAGCGAAGAACCGAAGCGCGGAGCCGGGAGCAAGGACAAGGGCACGGATAAGGGTTACGAACGGTAGACCCGCACACCCAACCGAGAAGGAAGCAGCGTCATGGCTGAGAACGAGGAATCAGAGATATTCGGTGACATGGGGCGGATACTTCAAGCCGCCGCAGGAGCCTCACTACAGACCGCCGAGCAGCGCGCACGCATCAATCAGGCGCGGGACGATCACGCGGCCCGCAGCGCGGCCGCGCAGCACTCCGCAGACCAGAACGTGGCCCGGAACATCAAGCAGGATTTCCACGACCGGGACTTCTGGCGGACCGCCACCCCCGAATCGGTGGTGGACCGGCTCACGGTCGCCCGGTCGCTCGCCGCGAAGCACCCCGAAGCCTCATCGGCATACATGCGCGGGGTCGATGTGATCCGCAAAGACTATGACCTGAACATCGGCCAGATCGGCCGCGATCACACCGACTTAGGCCAATACCGCACGGTGGCTACCGCCGAGCTGGAAAAGGCATTCAGCAAGGCAGACACCGCAGCGGCCCAGGCCCACGCGCAGAAGGAAGCCCAACAGGACTTCCAGGCCCAAGCAGCTCAGGCGTCAGCCCTTGAACGCGAGGTATACCGCAACGAGTTCTGGCAGTCTGCCGGCTCAGAATCCATCGCTGACCGCGTGACGGTCGCGCAGCAGCTTTCCGCCGATCACCCGGCCGCGCAGACGGCCTACCTTCATGCCTCAGACGTTCTCAGGACGAACTACGGGATCAACATCGAGGATATGAACCGCGATCATCCCAACAGCCCCGAGGACCGTCAGGCAGCCCTGCGCGTTGCACTGGATGATTACTTTGCGCGCAACCAGCTCGAAGCCGAGCAGAAGAGCGCAGCCGCCTCAGCAGAGAACGAAGCCGAGGCCGGCAATGAGCCCGAGGCAGCCGCAGAAGAGTCCCGGGCCGAGGCCCTGGGAGCTGACGCAGACCGCGCAGCAGAATCAGAGTCCCAGAACCTCGCAGAAGCCGATAAGGCCGGCGCAGAGGTCCACCAGGACCAAGAACACGCCCGCGCCGAAGAGGCCACCGGAGGACGGCAGCCACAGCCTTACAGCCGCACCAGTGACGCCGAGCTGGCCAAGGTCGCCAGCGTCGATCCCTCAGCCGCCGAGGCGCGGAAGATCACCGCGCCTAACGCGTCGAGGCCCGCGCACGGGGCGGGGATCAAGCCCTACCGCACCGGCAAGGCCGGCCCGAAGGTCAGCCAGGCCGGCCGAGTCCAAGAAGTGGAGGTCACTCGATGAGTCTGAGCGCCCTAGAAGAGACCGGGACCGAGGAGGACGAGCTAGGCACAGAGCCCGAGCCCGACGCCGAAGCAGACGGCGATGACGAGACGGTAGAGAAGCATTTTGCCAACGCTGAGGAATGGGTCAATGAGTGGATGATCCCGCACTTCCGCCGCGATGTGCGCAGCAGGAAATGGGCTCCACACTGGTTCCGCTACCCCGAAGCCGTCACAGTCTTTGAAGGTCTCTGGGATCTGTGGGAATCAGCACGAGCCGAGAGCCCCGGCGCAGTGGCCGAATACATGCGGGTCCAGTTCTACCCGCTGATGGATATCATCACCGGCCCAGACGGCCCGTTTTGGGCCTATGACGAGGCGTTGAACAAGGTCCATCCGCCGGAGAACTGGAAGATCGAGAAAGCGCCCGAGGGTATGTTCCGCGACCGGGACCACCCCGACGAACAGGCATAGCCGGCATCGAGCATGAGTGTGGCCCCGGGGAAACCCCGGGGCCACACTTGTGTCTTGGAGGTTTGTCTATGACGTGGAGCGGAGATCATCGACCGAGTAGGAGGAAGTCACCTTCTCGTCGGAGCCTCGCACGTCAATGGCGACCCGTACCCGTCCGTTACGTTCCTCTAGAACGGTCGCATCGTAGGTGCGGGCACCAAGGGGCACACGCACATTTGCACCGCTGATGAACCGACCAGAGACCGCCGAGCGGGAGACAGTGCGCTTTCCGGCACGCTTAGAGGCCAACTTCCCCTTCGCGATTTTGGTGTCTTTCTTCCCGGCCATCACTGCTCCTTCCCTACCACGGACGAGTGCCTGTCAGGTCTATCAAGTATGCGCTCATGACCCTATCGACGCCAGTGGCGGTCCCGTCCAGGGCTTTCCGCCAGGATGTGAAAGTGGCCAAAGACAACGGCTGTTCCGCTTCGCACGCGGCGAGCTTTACCGGGTCATTGTGCGCAATCGCGTTGCGCGCAGCGTTCAACCGATGAAGCTTGTCACGTCGCCCGGCGTAGTACCGAGGCTGCATGGCCTCTAGTTCCCGGGCCAGTGATACACCGAAGCGCGAGAAGTCAGACACGATGTTGGCCCAGTTGGCGTTGCCGTTGTCCAGCTTTCGGCCGTTCTCCAACAAGGCTCTAATCGTGGTCCGTATTTCCGCCGAACCAGGTATGGCCTGGTCGATGAATGCGGTGATCGACTCATCGTGGAGGTCTCTAAAGAACCCTTGGAACTCCGCTGCGAGTCGAACGATAAGCGCGTGGTTGATTTCTTCTGTAAGCCATCGTCTGCCAGGCCCATTTCCAGCGACAGCCTGGTGCGCGAAAACTAGTTTGTCGAGGCGCGTTGCGCGTTCTTCCTCCCACGCGACGAGAGCCTGTGAAGTCATACAGGGACCTTATCTCCCGCCGGTGCTGGTGGTTTGGGATCTCGTGTACTCGCGCAGCCCCTCGTAGTACTCCTGGGATTCCTTCACGCTCGCCGCGTGTTCAGTCTCGGAGAAGTGGCGCAGCTTCAATAGCGCCGGCCGGTGGCCCGAGCTGAACATCAGCGCCCGGAACCGGGGCATAGCCCCAATGTCGGCTTCATCGAAGATCTGTTCACGCTGCACTGAGGTTGAGGTCGAGCGCCCGCGTGATTGAGTGCTTACGCTGCGCTTGACCACATCACGTGGACCCACCTGGCGAGAGAGGAAGCTGCCGAACTGAGCTTCGGAGAGGCCCGAGCCGGCGACACGGATATTCGCCGCAGACCAGAGCTTGCTCATTCCTTCCTTGCCGAACGCCTCTTCACCCTGGACGAAGCTTTGGAAGAAGGTCGAGACGACGATGCCGCGCGACCCATAGTGGGAATACAGGTCGGGCAGCTCGCGCCAGCGGACCACGTTCGCTGTCTCATCGAGAACAGCCATCAGCGGCGTCTTGAGACGCCCGCCGTGGGTCGAGGCGTACTTCTCTGCCGAGGATAGGACCGCCATCGCCAGCGCGGCCGTGATGGCCCGCGCAGAGCCTCCACCCTCACGCGAGATCAGGTACAGCGTGTCCGTGGTGGCGTGGAAGTTCCGGTGATCGAACTCCACTTGCCCCGGGGCTCCGGTGTCGCGCAGCCACGGGATCACCTTGTCACTGCCAAGGACCGAGATCCACGGGCGCATCGTGCCGTAGATGCCGTCACGCTGTTTCGGGGTGATTCCCTGAATGCGGCTCAGACCTTCGGCAATCTGGACCTTCCCGGCCTGTTCCAGCGCCCGCACCGGGGCAGGGTCATCCGGGTCATTCGCCCAGTTGTAGACCTCATCGACGCTGACTTCTGCCACAGCCGCAGCCAGCAGCAGATAGGAGAGCAGCCGTTTACCGTCTGACTCGAAGTACCCGTCAGACGGCCGCGCGGCCGAGGTCGCTGAGGACACGAACGTATCGGCCAGTTTCTCCGCAGATTCAATGTCCTCCACGAAGCTCAGCGGGTTCCAGAACCAGGACGGTTCCTCACCGATGATGCCCTGCACGTCATGGACCCAGACCTGCCCGCGCATCATGCGCGGCCGGCGGGTCAGGTCCACAATGTCAGGCTTATTCGACGTGGCCACCACAGGCCCGTTGGTTTCGAGGATCTGAGGCACGCACACGTTCTGCGTCTTGCCACCACGGGGACCGATCACCCAGACCTGCACCCACTCCCACGAGGCGCGCATGATCTTGTTGTTGATCACCAGCCGGCCAAGTGGAGGGCCGATACTCGCCCCGGTGGCCCCGAGCTTTTCCGCGTCAGCCGTCGCGGCCTTCTCGAAGAACTCTTGGTGATCCTTCGGCCGAGACATAGACCGGGCCAGCCGGTCCGCCCACGTCGATTTAGACCGTTGCCGCAGCGCGGCCACGACGATCAGCCCCGTCAGCCCGAGCACGACGAGCAGCATTGCCGTAAACACGGCAATCTGCAGAATGGTCACCGGCAGCGCGCCGGTCGCTTGCCCGGAAATGATCGTGATGGGGTCTGTCGCGGCCGCAGGCCCGGTGATGGAGGAATCCAGCAGGGCAGCGCCCCACCAGCCCACGACGACGACCAGGACGAACGCGAGCAGCCCGCCGAGGATCATCCATCCGGTTTCCCCGGACCCCGGCTGGTTCCTTCTCCCGGCGCGGTTGCTCATACCAAGCCCCCATCCTGTGCGGTGTCCTCAGCAGAGCCGTTGTTCTTCCACGCTTGGTTGGTGTCGGTCACGGCCACTTCGGCCGCGACTTGGAGCACCTTGAAGGGGATGCCCGGGCGCTTACCCGTTTTGAGGATGAATTTCCCGGTGTGCGGCCGGCGTTCGGAGCCCATGCCGCCACCCGAGTCATCGGTCCAATCGGTAATCCAGGACTTCTCTGTGTTCGAGAGCGCGAACACGGTCTCTAGGTTTCCCATCTCGTCGGGGGCGAGCCCGCCGAGGAACACCATTTCTGAGCGGTTCACGAACCCCCACGCCACGTCGGTCAGGGTCTCGGACGAGAGCTTCAAGTCATTCATGGTGTGGGTAATCATGATCTGACCGATGCCGCGACCACGGTTCAGCCGCGTCAGGGAGTCCACGAAGTAGACCATCTGCTCAGAGGCGCGCAGCACCTTCCACAGCTCATCCATCACCAAGAGGTAATGCTTTGGCGGTATCCCGAGATCCGTGGTCACGATCTTCTCGGTGGCCACGGTGACAGTCCCGAGGTTCCAGCACAACGACTGCACCGCAGCCATGAGAACGGTGTCGTTCTCATTGACCCCGGAGACGTCGAACACGACCGGCTTACCGGGGATGATGTGCGCCGACGTCGGCTGAGAGAACAGGTTGCCGTAGAGCCCATCAGGCCCCATCGAGATCAGCGCATCCAAGAGCCCCTGAACGCGAGCGTCATAGGCGTTCTCATCCTCGTGGGTCAGGGTCAGAGTCCGCAGCGTGGCCGGCCGGGACTGGATGAACTTGGTCAGATCAGGGATCAGCGCCGGGGTAGTCAGTTCTGGGTCTAGCGTGCGGATCGCGTGAGACAGGATCGTGGTTTCGTGCGGTTCGAGGCTGCGCCGCGCGAACATGGCCACCAGCCCGCTCATCAACGAGAGCTGCTGGGTGCGCAGATCGTTGAGCCCTTCTTCCCGGGCATTGTCGTTCTTCACGTCCGCCAGCGCGGCCGCGAAGGCTGACATATCCATAGGGTTGATATGCGCGCGACCGGGAGCGAACTCGATCACCTGGCCATCGGCAGCCCGAATGAGGTCCACATAATCGGGCCGAGCATCAGAGAGCGCCATAGGGATGATGCCCCAATCCAACAGGACCGCGACCATGCGCTTCACCAGCGATGATTTTCCGAGGCCCGGTTGCCCCAGTACGAAGGCCGAAGGGTTACGGATCAGCTCAGATGTGAACCACGAGATCGGATCACCACAGACCAGGGACCGGCGCCGCAAATCCACACCCAGCGGAGCGCCCACGAGATCCACCCCAGACCCGGCGATAAAGGGCCAGTAGCCACAGAGGTGAACTGTGGTGCCCTGTAGCTCATAGGGACGTTCCACGAAGCCCACAGGTCCGCCACCGGGCCTGTTCCAGCCCGTAGATCCCGGCCGCGTCAGACTTTCTTTGCGATCCGACTGGATCTGCGCGAATACACGGCGAAGCCCCGTGACCGGCTTCGCCGTCTGTCGAGCTCGACGGTCCTCCCGTTCCAATCGGGCAGCATCTTTCTTGGAGAGCACCAGGCCCGAGGCTTCCGCCTGGCTGTGTTCCTTGGTTTTGCGTGGACTCATCATCAACACCCCCGAGGTGTGTGGTCTAGGAGAAGAAGTCTTGAATCTCGTCGTTGAGCAGCATGTGATCCGGCAGCACCATCCCCAGTGGCAAGCCCGCCTGGAACGTCACTGCCTGATTCGCCAGAGCTTTACGCACGCGCAAACGCGTTCTCGAGAACAGGGCCGGCACTTCCTTATCCAGCCGGCGGAACTGTTCGGGATCAGTCACCGAGACGGTGACGATGGTCCCGAACCGAGCCACACCGGCACCCATCGTTTCTTCCTGTGCTGATTTCAGCGCGGCTTTCTGCCGCTGCGCTGCGCGCACTGAAACGCGCTGCTGGGATCCACCGAAGGTTGCTTCTTTGATCTCGCGCTGCACGAGATCGGTGGTCCGGTCGATGGAGATTGGACGATAAAGCAGGGTCACGCGCTTACGGAGCACCCCTGGCATGGGCTCTAGGAGCCGGCGCAGTGAATCGTGGGTGAATGTGCCGCGCGGTTCCTCATAGAGCGTCCAGGACGAGGAATAGGCCCTGTCGTGCTTGTAGTAGTTGAAGAGATCCGCAGCGTAGGACGGGCCGGCATCTTCCCAGCGCAGGTTGGTTCCGCCCTCCATCTGCGCTTCTTCCACCGCCGGGGCAGTCTGAGGATCATAGGCAACGCGGGTGAAGTCGATGATCTCCTGAGCCCCGCACGCCTGGACGACCCCGGCCCCGGTGGAATGCAGACCGGCGAGGATGCCCGGGAGCCGATCGCCAATGTCGATCGCCATTTCATCGCGGCCCCGATCGCGGTTCGCCTCGAAGGCTTTACCGTCGAAAGTCACCGTGAGCCGCACCGTCATTTCCGGTGCGCCGTGGTCATACTCATCAGCGATTCCGTCAGTGACCATGCGAGCAAACTCAGGGCCACCATCAGCCCGGTTATGAGAAAGCAGCCGGCGCAGTCGCAGCCCGGTATCGGGCGCAGATTCAATCGTGACCGAGGCCCCGCGGATTCCGTCATCTTGGCCGCGAGCTTGGAGCCAGCCGCCCCAGTGAGACACCTGACGCTTGACCGCTTCCTCATCCACCAGAGCATCGCCATCTGGGCGCGCCTCGATCACCACGGAGTAGTTATAAGCCCCCCGGCCGGTGATGCGCAGCAGCCCGAAGGGCTGGCCGGCGCTATCAAGGTGTTCTGAGAGTTCGGTATCAGCCATGAGCCCGGGAAGGCGCGTGACGCCATCCGGTGTCTGGCCCGTGGGACCAGACACATAGAGGTGCTTGCCGGCACGTTCTTTACGTCGTTGCGCGATTTTCAGCATGGTTCTCCCATAGATCGAGCGGCCTTGCCGCTTGGTGACCACCAACAGCACAGCGCCGAGTACCCCGACACCGATCACCACGCCGGCAGCAGCCGCGCGGCCCGTGGCCATCAAAACGATGGCCACCAAAATGAACGGAACCCCCGCCAGTGAGACACCGAGGGAGAGCCCCAGAATGCCGGTGCGCTGAGGATGGCGAAGGTTGCCATAGACCCCGGGGATAACCCCAGATGTTGAATCGCTCATGCGCCACTCTCCCCGTCGTCGCCTTCAACGGCATTGTTAATCTGTGCCCCGGAGGCAGTGCCGGTATCAATGACGTTCTTAAGCTGTTGCGTCTTGGCAGCACCAGATCCCCGCGTTTTCCCGGTGTTGGAACCGGAATCACTACCCGTGTTCTGTGAGGCACCGGAAGCGGCTGCGCCGCCACCTGAGCCGGTGTGTCCGTCGCTGGAATCCCCCGAGGATTCAGCGCCGCCAGGAGTGCCGGCGTCTACGCCAGCACCACCAGATCCGCCGGCACCCTCAGAGCCACCGCCGGACCCGCCACCAGAGGAATCAGATCCCCCACCGGAGGCCGAAGCCCCGGCAGGAGTCGCAACACCCTGACCACCACCGGAAGATCCTCCCGAGGAACCACCCGCAGCAGAACCACCCGCAGCGCCGCCGGCCGAGGAACCGCCCTCAGCAGCGCCACCGCTATCAGCCCCGGCAGATTCAGCGCCACCGGCTGCACCGCCAGCCCCGGATTCACCGGAGCCACCGTCACCGCCAGCAGAATCCGAACCGGAGTCGTTATCCGCAGGAGTAGCGCCGCCCGGTGTAGAACCAGCAGCGCCGCCACCAGATCCCCCGTCACCAGCCGCAGCAGATCCGGCACCGCCGGAGGCCCCGGCCCCTTGGCCAGCGCCTCCACCGGCCGCGCCGGATGATCCAGCACCAGCAGCGCCCGCGCCGGCAGCACCGGCACCAGCCGATCCGCCACCGGCTGCACCCGCAGCGCCCGCGCCACCGCCGGCAGCTGCGCCGCCTCCACCGGCAGCAGCAGCGCCGCCCCCTGCCACAGCAGGAGCGGCCGCGCCGCCCGAGGCACCGATGACCGCTGCGCCGGCCGCGACCGTGGCCGCGCCCGCGATAGCTGCGCCACCGCCAAAGGCAGCAGCGCCCATCGCCGCAGCAGGGGCAATGAACTTGATCAGCGCCGGCAGCGCGAGGCCGGCCAGCGCCAGAATGAGCATCCCGGTCATGGCAGATGCGTAGTTTTGCAGCTCGCCGCCGAGACCCTCGATCTCTGAATCTTGGGTCATCATGCGCAGACCCAGCGCGTAGATCCCGGCCGCGACTGGCTTGAACAGCAGCAGCGCGATCATCCAGGAGTTGATCTTCTGAAACGCCTGTTTACCCGAGACCGAGCCGGTAGAGGCAGCCACCACGGGCAGGAACGCGAGTAGGACCAAGATCCCCACATCGCGGAAGATCATCAGCAAGAAATTCATGATCGCGCCGAAGAACATCAGCAGCGAGACGATCAGAAACACGCCGATGTTCTGGCCCATATCCCCAACAGGGCTGGCAAGCACTTCTAGGTTCGCGTCACCGTCAGTGGCTCGATCTAGCAGCCATTCGGCTGTGCCGTCACCAGCGGCGATCAGCGCCCCGATGGCCACCGCGTAGACGCCGGTGACCACGATCAGGGTCACGATGGGCGCGAACGCGGTGATGATCTTCTTGAAGTCCATGCTCAGGACCATCCGGCCCAGACCAAACAAGAAGCCGATGATGGCGAACGCGGCGATGTAGTACCCCATATCCGCTTGCAGAGACGCCACCGCAGGGTTATCGAGATCAGGCCCCGGAGCGTTCATCCACCAGGTGGAGATCATTTCCAGGAACGCCACAGCACCGTTCGCAAGGCCCTGGGCGACCGCCTCCAACGCTTCTGTAGCCGCGTTGGACGCCAGCTCGCTCAGGTTGCACCCAACTTCCCACCAGTCGCACTGAGCTGCTTCATCGGCCACGGGAGATCACCGCCATTCAGTGAAGTCGGCTGTGTCAGTTAGTTCTTGGGGGGTAGGTCCACCACCGGCAAGATCTAGACGCCAGTCGTTAGCCTCTTCATCCCAGACGAGGATGAACTCGAATACTGCGTCAGTGGACGTTTCCGGGACTCCGACCCACAGTTCAACCGTGGCCTCAGAGTCCGACGAGTCAGCGATGCGGAAGCCCCGGATCAGCAAACCGTCGAACGCTTCGGCTGCGTCGGGATCTCCCGCCGGGTGCGCGGAACGCGCCCCAGGGCTGTCTATCGCTGCTTCGTAGGTGTCGCCCGCTACGAAGTCTGCAAACAAGATTGGGGCTGCGATAGCTGCCCCAGAGGGCGTCTGAGAGAAGCAACGCCAGAACCCGTCCTCCTGGACGGCTGGCCCATGCTCATCAGAGACCGGCACAGAAAAGTTCTCTGCCCCGTCGAAGTCTTGCCACTCGAAAGCCGGAGCCTCAGTGGGGAACGCGCTATCGGCGTCCATATCCTCACACTGAGACCCCTCACCGGACTGTTCCTCCGCCGGTTCCTCGTCGTCAGGCTCCACCGGCTCAGGAGCCGGTGAATCGGTGTTCTGCGCTGCCGGCTCTTCGTCGGGCTCATCCTCTGAGCCGGTGGGAATCGTGAGCAGACCCACCACCACGACGACAACCGCGATCAGCAGTCCCGCCCCCCAAAAGATCCAGGAGCGCCCGCCGCTCTGCTTCTGTGTACGTGCCATATCGGTTCCCCGTCTCCGTCGTGGCTAGAGCGTTCTTAGATGAACACTCGGATGATGGCCGCCGCCGCCACGGCGAGGATGCAGACGATGATCGAGATCACCAGGCCCTTGAAGCCGTTGATCTCGCGTCCAGTGAAGGATGCGAACGCCAGGAAGCCGGCCGAGGCGAGGAAGCCGGCGAGGCCGAGCATGATCACCGCCCAGGAGATCCAGTTCAACAGTGTGGTGAATCCTTCGACCCCGGGAGGCTGTTCCGGGCTCACGTCGGGGACGATGCCGGCCGGGGTCAGTCCAGACATTGCGCTGAGTAGTTCGAGAATCATCATGCTTCTTCCTCTTCTGCTGATTGGTGGAACTTACGAGTGATTTTCTGTAGTCGCTTAGGTGGCTTCGTGAAGTCCGGCGGCTGCACCCGCCAGCTTTCTATCCAAGGGATATGTGCCCCCAACGGGGCCTTGCGCAACAGCCGCTTGACCGCGCGCCGCTGCCATTCGAGAAGGCGCGGGCCATCATCCACGAGGATGAGCCCCAACAACCGGGAGTCGTTGAGTTCCCCGGAGATCCACTGCTGCGTGAAGTCCTCAGCCGCAGCGATTCCGGCCCAGTGGGTCCGCGCGACCGCCACGACATTGAGTCGTGGCAAAGGGCGCACCCACCCCGACGCCACCGGCCAGCCGGTGCCAGCGTCGAGGGCCTGTTCTCCGAGCATCGCGGCCACCGTGGACGTTCCGGCTCCCCCGTGGAGCCCCACCACCGTGATCAGTCGATGATCTTCAATCTTGGTCCGTGGCCACGGCACCAGATCGGCCGGGGCCGAGACGGACGCCAGAGGCTTCTGAGGGCCGGTTATGACCGTTTGCTCCCCTAATACGTCATCGCGCATTTCTGGGGACTCTTGCGGCTGTTCGAGCGGTGCTTGTGTAAATGGATTACTTCGCTGCACTGCCGGGTCTCCTGTTTCTTAGCTAGTAGGCCCTGATAGCCCAAGATGTAGTCCGTAGAATCGAGGGCATACGACTAGCTTACTTGGCCGTATAACCAACGTACACCCCATAGATGCCACTTAGAACCGAAGGAAGGAAATTTTGTTCGTTTACTTCGCTAAGGCCAACAAGCTACGATATGGAGCATGCGCATGAATGACCCGAGACTCATCGACGATCTTCTAGAGGGCTTCCCTGATCTGGCAACGCCACAGGAAGTAGGAGATCTCTTACGGGTAGGCATCGTGACGATCAACAAGTGGATGCGCTCAGGGCACATCCCCTCGATCCGCGCGGGTCTACGCGTCAACCGCATTCCGAAGAAGGAATTGCGCGAGTTCCTGCTCAACGCAGACGAGATGAAAGATCCCGACGCAGAACCCCGGGACGACAAGGAAGGCACTGACGCCGACACCGACGCCCAGGCCCAGACCAAGGAGAAGGATTCGCAGTAATGGGTCAGATCACTCCTGACGAGGTTCCGGCGTTTCCGCAGTACGTCATCCACTACGACGAGGAAACCCAGACCGCTCGACTCGATGGCGTACCCATCGAACCGGCAGCAGGAGTGAGCATCATCGAGGCCGCGAAACTAGCGGCCGCGCGCAAAGCAGATACCCACGGCCTCGACGCAGTACGGGTCTCGATCCGTACCGATGCCGGGGAAGAGTGGAAGATGATCGTCCCCGTTCAGGGCGAAACCATCGACACCACACCACCCCCTGAATCGCAGAACACCAACAAAACCCGCAGACGCACCGCCGCCGTTCTTGGCGGGGCAGCTCTGTTGGTGCTTGCCGGCGCGGGAACCGCGCTCGGTGTGCACCTCAGCACCGATACAGACCAAGACCAGGCCACAGCGCCCCAATGGGAGATCCCCGGGGTAAATGAGCAAGTCCCTGTAGGACTGCCTGACGGGTTCACCGGCCCGTCAGCCTGGTCAGTAGATATCAACAGTGAAACCGCAGTCACGGCGCTTGACGATGGACGGATTCTCACCGCGAACAGCGATGGAATCCTCTCCGCCCGAGATCCCGAGACTGCCGAACCGACGTGGGCCGGTTCAGGTGCTCCGGCGGATCTCTCCGAGATCCACGAGAGCACCTGGGCCGGTGCCCCCGTTCTGGCTTCCTACTCACGCGGGAACCTCAACCTGTGGCCCGTGGAGGAAGTCAGCCCCGGCGATGCCGTGGCTCCCGAGCAAGTGCCGGTGGATAACACCGCCGAACTGCTCTGGGAGGGAGACGCCCCCCTGGTCAGCCTGGGCGACTTCATTGTGCTTGTCCCCGACGACGAGGGCACGCTGACCGAGGTCACTATCCCCGCAGGATCTCAGCCCGTCTCAGCCGTGGACGGCGAAGCCGTCTCTATCGGCGCAGACGCCATCTACAGGACGGGACTCGATGGAGAGTCCACCACTACCGAGTTCACCCCGCCCGAGAGCGTAGACGGCCCCCCAGAGACCTTCTGGACCATCGGCACCGAAGCGTTGGTGCTCGCATGGTCCGGTGATGAGCCCGTGATCGCGGTCCTTGACCAAGACACCGGGGAAACCATCATCAAGGACCGGATAGAACGGCTGCCGAATGAGAGCGCCGAGATCACCTACAACACCGACTCGCAGCGCGCCGTGATCGGCACCTTGGCTATCCGCTACGACGACGATCCCAGCCTCAACGAGATCCCCGCGCTGGAAGATCCAGTGCTGACCGGCAACACCCTCTACGGCAACACCACAGACGGGCCGGCCCAAGTAGATCTCGGCCGGCCGCAGGACGGCGCAGAGACCTATGCGACCTTCACAGACGACGACACGGCCCCGCTCATCGTCGCTGACGATGCCGCCTACGTCGTGGCCCCACGACTAGACGAAACGATCCTCTACAGGGCACCAGCAGCACCCGCCGAGGCAGACGACGACGCGGATACCTCTGAGAACGGAGACGACGATTCATGAGCATTCAAATCAGCATCACACCAGACGGGACCGCCACGCTGCACGGCGACGGAACAGAACCAGAAACCTTGGTTGCTGCCACCTACGCCGAAGCCCAGGCCCAGGCCATAGATAAGCTCATCGCCCGCGCCAAAGCAGCAGGAGAGCCGCTGCACGCGATCACCGATGAGAACCCCCCGACCACGCTGCGCATCGAGCCCACCGGCACGGTGACCCCTGTCCCCGCTGCCGAAGTTCCCAGCAGCTCCCCGGCCCCGGCCGAGACCCAGCCCGAGCAGCCCAGCGCAGCGCCCGCCGAGGCGAAGCCGGCCGCGCCCGCGCAGCCGGTAGAGCCCACTCCCCCGCCGGCCGCAGCAGCGGCGGCGGCACAGCCCGCCACACAGGCCCCCTCACGGCCTAATCCCTTCACCGCGGATTCCTCTCCCGCTGCCACTCCCGCCCCGGCGAGCCGGCGGCAGGTACGCGAGCAGCGACAGAGCTTCTTGAACCAGGAGCAGCGCGAGCAGCCGGCCACCGAAGGGTGGCGCGGCGTGCTGGCGAGCATGGGTATCCGTATCGCGCCGAGCGAGGCCGAGAAGGCCCAGCGGATCGACCGCCAAGCGGTCTCTCAGCACTGGCCCGGACCCCGCACTATCGCCATCGTCAACGGCAAAGGTGGAGCCTCAAAGACCCCGACGACGATCCTGCTCTCAGCCGTGTTCGCCCGGTTCGGCGGCGGCGGCGTGCTGGCCTATGACAACAACCAGACGCGCGGCACCCTGGGATGGCGCACCGAGCAAGGCCCCCACGATGCGACGATCCTTGATCTGTTGCCGAAGGCTAATGATCTGCTCTCCACCGGGGCGCAGTCGGCGGACCTGGCGCACTTCGTGCACCACCAGACCACCGACCGCTACGACGTTCTGCGCTCGAAGCCGGTAGCACTGGCCGACGCGCAGCGCGTCGATGCCGGCGACGTGGACGCCATTCACCAGGTCACCAGCAAGTTCTACCGGCTGATCTTCATCGACTCCGGCAACGACGAGTCCGATCCGCTGTGGAAGCGCATGATCGACCTCAGCGACCAACTAGTGGTGGCCACCACCACCAAGGACGAGCACGCCGAGGCCGGCGCCCTTCTCCTGGAAGCTCTCGCAGACCGCGACGAGCGATCCGCAGCACTGGCCGATGATGCCGTGGTGATCGTCTCGGAATCCAACGATTCCGCGAAGCCCACCGAAGCCGCCGAGGTCCGCAGCGGATTCAGCAAGCTCGCCCGCGAAGCAGTCTCGATCCCCTACGACCCGGCAATGGTCGATGGAGTGCTGCACTACGACGCGCTGCGCAGCTCCACACAGCGCGCATGGCTGCGCGCCGCCGCCGCCGTCGCCCGAGGACTCTGAGCCATGACCGCAATGGGTATCAGCCTCGTCTTGATGCTGGCGCTGTTCGGCGTCACGGCGGGTCTTGCCTATTGGGCGGCAGAGAAGTTCCACGACTTCTCACTGATCATCTACAGCGCAGCCGCAGTGCTGTGTCTCGCGGTTCTCGCCGGCTGGGTCTACTGGACCTTTCAAGGGCTCTCTCTTGGGCTCGCACTCGACCTGACCTCAGCGACAGGAATCTAACGATGGATCTCACGATACTTCCCGGAATCACGCTCATTGTCGGTTTCGTCGTCCTTCTCATAGGGCTGGTGCTAGTTCACCGGGACCGCGCCCGTGGCCACAGCACCCGCAGGAATATCGGCGTCGCAGCAATCACGCTCTACGCGGTTGCCGGGATCTGCTTCGGCACCGCCCTAGTCCTGCTATTGCTCGGCTAAACAGCCTCTAAATCACACCCCAGAATCAGTGCATCGAGGAAGGAACCCATGATGGCTATCCCCACCGAGTTCGCAATCACCTATACCTGTGGCCACACCCAGACCCGAGATCTCTCCCACGTCGATGCCGGCAAACGGAAATCCCGCGCCGACTGGTACAGCAAGAACCAGACGTGCGCGGAGTGCTTCAAGGCCTCCAAAGACAGCGAAGAGCGGAAGGACACTAACCAGCGAGCCATCGACGCGGCCGCGTTCGCCAACGACAACGGACTCCCGGAGCTCAAAGGTTCAGAGGCCCAGTCGAAGTGGGCAGGAATCATAAGAGCGGAAGCGCTTGAAGTCGTCGTAGACGAGCACCAGGAGGCCCCCGCAGTCATCGAGGCAGCTAAAGCGATCACCCACGCCGGATGGTGGATGGACAACCTGGGGTGGGATGACCAGAAGAAGTACAACTACGGCGCGGACGAGTTCGCTGAATTGATCCTCACCGGCCCCGCAGCCCAGGCCGAGCGGGACGCTACCCACGTCGAGAACGAAAACCCCTACTGAGGAAGGTCACTCTCATGGCGTCACCTAGAGATCTCTCCCCCGTCCAGGCATCAGCCCTGAACGCGCCGCCCGAGTACAAGTCTGCGACCGAGCTTGCGCGTCAGATCGCCGCCAACCTGGGTTGGCTGATCCACGCCTATGACGGCTCCATTTTCGATTCTGCCGGCAACATCATCGCGCTCAATCTCGAATCCTTTGCTGACGCTGCGCAGCAGCACGGTTGGTTTCTTCCCGAAGGCGCGGGCCTCGCTTGGGGTGTCATCGGCAAGCACGATCCGGCCGGCGCGGCCGAGAAGATCCGGCGCGCCCTGGGTTATCCAGAAGAGCGTTCCTGGACATAGAAACACGACACGCGCGAGTGAATGCGCGGTCATGGTGTCCACGAGTGCTTGAATCGGACTCAGAATCCTCTAGAAAGGAATTGGTCTCATGCCTCGTGCGAACAAAGGTGAGAGAGTCGTCGTCACCGCGCGGCTCCCTGTGAGCTATTACCGCAAGCTTGACCACTATGTGAAGGTCACGCAGGAGACCAAGACCGATTTCATCACGGATGCCGTGATGAAGGCCCTGGATGCAATCGAGGTTGAGGATCTGCACCCGCAGCAGGAACGCCTAAAACTTTCCGCATAAACAGAAGAAGCGCCCCCGGAACGGTGAGCGCTTCTTCTTAAACCTTTCAGAACCGCACACGTCGCCAAACTAGCCGGTTCTGATCTTCCTCCCGAAGGAGATTCGATTATGTTCCCCGCGAACGGGGATCACGTGAGAGACCTAACGAAAGGTCCAACGTGGTTCCTACGATAACACCGGCTGGCAAGCTGAACCAGATTGGAACGCCGGCGGCGGCGTTTCGTGCTGCCTTCCGGGCTCACCTTCGCGTGTCTGGCGTCCGCGTGGCCACAGCCAAGACAGTCCCCTCAGACAAGGTCTCCCCTTCTCACATGGGGGCTTTCCAGTTCTTCACTCCCCCGGACTGTCTCTGTGCTGCCCTGGTGGTCGATGTTGACCGCCCGTTCGCGACTCTCGAAATATTCGACACACTCCCGGCCGAGATCTATCCCTCCTGGATCATCGAGACGCCCAAGGGCGCACAGGCCGGATGGATGATTGAGACGGTAGATCTCCGCGAATCCGCGCGCACCAAACCTATCGAGTACGCCCGGGCAGTTGGCGGCGCACTCAGGAACGCGCTCGACGGCGATCCTGCCGTGGACCCTGTATCGGCTCCCCGAGTTCGCAACCCCGCCTATGAAGGCACCCAGCCCATCGCGGCCGGCAAACCCCCGGTGTACAGCCTTGGCGAGCTGCGCACAGCTCTCCGCGATGCAGGACTGTGGAACCCCCCGAAGTTCTCCCCTAAGACCGCTGCTCTCTCCGTGGCCACGAGAGGCATCATTGCCCGAGGCACCCGCAACACCGAGCTTTTCAACGTATGCCGCTTCGCCGCCTACGCCGGCCGCGACCACGAGGCCGAGACCTGGGACGCCAACGACCGCTGCGAGCCGCCACTACCGGCCGCAGAGGTCAAAGGCATCATTGCCTCCGTAGAACGCTTCATGGCCGGACGTGGACGCGGCTACAGCGGCTCAGGCAAGATGCCGATGCCCGAGGCCATGCACGAATTTCTCTCGGAAATGGGCCGGCGCGGCGGACTGGCAAACACGCCAGCCCAGCGCGCAGCCCGCGCGCTAGGCCCAGCAGCGGCCGCAGCGTCCCGCAAAGCCACCACGGACATAGATGCCCGCGAGGCTCAGAAGCTTCGCGCACAGGGCCACTCAGCCGCTTCTATCTGCCAGCGGCTCAGGGCCGCTAAGACCACGGTTTACCGCTGGCTGCGCCGTCATGTTGCACATCAGCCCCGAGTACCACTTCTGGACCATCAGGTAATCACTCACCCCCAGCCGGCACCCTCCCGCTGCGCACTGACGGTCACTCGTGGACACCACGCCGCTCAGAGATCCCCGCAGCAGCCCCGCAACGGGTTCAGCGGTGCGAACAGATGCCGCTCAGGACCGCCCAGCGGTCCACTCAGCAGCTAACCTCCCTGCTTCGGGACGGACCTCCACTACCTCATCGGGCAGCCCTGCCTTATAAGAGGCTCGAATGCAGCCCCGCACCGCCAACGCGTGCACCGCAGCCTTCAACCGTGCAGCGGTCAGCCCCGCACCGCTGAGATTCCACAAGGGAATCGGCGGTGCACCGTGGCCGATCTTTTCAAGGATGGCCAGCAGCGTTGCGTACTCCCCCGCAGTTGGCCCTACATTCTCCGCAGCACTCATCACAGCTCCCCTCGTCGTCGTTGCTCCCACGCTAATCAGCACCTATGACACGCACGCGGCCGCCGCCGGCCCTTGCCACCAGGGACCGGGATCAGCTTCACCGGGTCAACGGGGCAGCCCGGTTGGTGTCTCGCGCAGGTGCCAGGTCTCCCCCGCGCGTCCGTTAGGTGCCGCCAGGTGGCTCACTGCCTGGGCTCTCTCAGTTGGTCAGATGCCCTACGGATACTGCACGCGGCCGCGCCGCGCACAAGTCGCCGGGGGCGACTCTGCGCCGGCAAAACTTCTCGACGGCGCTGCGCTTATTTCCTTTCGAGAACTTCCACCGGCTGGCCTTCGGTGTGCCCGCCACTTTCCCGCGTGCCTAGCGCGAAGCGCCATCACGACCAACACACGAGAGAGGCCACATCATGAGCACCATTACCGTCTACACCACCCCCGGATGCCCCCAGTGCGGATTGACCTTCCGAGCACTCGATAAAGCCAACCTCCCCTACTCCACCGTCGATCTCTCCACTGATGACGCAGCCCTCACCCGAGTAAAGGAACTCGGCTACTCACAGGCCCCGGTAGTCGTCGCCGGCACTGATCACTGGTCAGGTTTCCGCCCCGACAAGATCAGCTCCCTCTAGCCGGGGAGGGGGCGCAGTCCCCCTCCCCCAGCGAACCCGCGTACTTACTCGTTTACGCATGTACTCAGTTACGCAGTTACGCAGTTACGCAGTTGCGCTATTGCGCATTTACGCAAACGCGCATATGCTCAGAACATGGCTCAATATATAGCGATCACCAACCTCAAAGGTGGCTCAGCCAAGACCACCTCAACCGCCCACCTAGCCCACGCCTTCGCGCAGCGAGGATCTCGCGTCATGGTCGTGGACGCCGACCCGCAGGGATCGACGCTGCGCTGGTCCTCCCTCGCAGAGTGGAGCATTCCCACGATCAGCCTTCCCGTGAAGAACCTTCACACCCGCCTCAGTGGCATCACCCCGGCCGATGTAGATCTAGTTCTCATTGACTCTCCCCCACTGGATGAGCAAGCCGGCATCGTCTACTCGCTGCTGCGCGTAGCCGATGCAGCGATCATTACCGCTGCGCCCACGATGATCGAGTGGGAACGGCTGCCGATTGTCTGGAACGCCATTGATGAAGTTGAGTCTCTGCGCGACTCCCCCTTGCGTCACACGGTCCTGCTCAATCGCACCGTTCCGCGCGCCAACAGCACGGAGGTCTACCGCAGCGCCATCGAGGACGCGGGACACGACGTACTGACGGCCACTATTCCGCGCCGCGAGAGCTTTGCGCAGAGCTTTGGGGCACCAATCACCGATGTAGGGGCCTATGGGGCCGCAGCAGACGAAATCGCACTCTGGAAGGACGCCTAACCTCATGGCTAAGAACAACCTCACTGATCGAGTGAAGAACGTAGGGGCCAAGACGGCCGCAGCGCCCGCCGCCGCCGAGAAGCCAGCGGCACCTAAGCCCCCGCCGCGCGCCAAGCCGGTGAAAGTCACCGCCGAGTTATCCCCGAACACCTATCGGTCACTCAAAGAGATCTGCAACGGCCTCGCAGACGACACGGGACAGACTCGCGTCACCAACGTTGCGGTGATCCGAGCCCTGGTCGAGATCCTTCCGACCGACCCGGATCTGCTAGCTAAAGTCCGTGAACACGTAACGCCGTAATTGCGGAAGTGCGTAAATGCGGGAGTGCGTTTCAACTTCTGAGGATCACTAGAGAGAGGGAAGTATGTTTGAAATCTTTGGCGCAGCCCTCGTTGCGATAGGTGCAGTGCTCGGTGCTATCGGTGCGGCGGTCCCCGGTTGGGGGGAGACCAGAATCAAGTGGCTCAGAGAGAATCCGCAGGAACTCAAGAACGCCGAGTTTATCCACGATAGGTGCAGCTTTTATGGATGGCTGACCGTCATCGCGGGCAGCGTGCTTCTATTCATCAATGCAATCGTTACGTGACCTGTGTCCCCACTCCGACAACTGCGTCGTTCCGCAGTTCCGCATCTACGGTAATGCGCAATTACTTATTTACGGCTGTTCCGAGTACGGACCTATAAAGCGTTGACCGATTGATCCCATAGCGGCGCGCTACCTCGGCCTTGGGGACACCCTCAGCCACCAGACGGCGCGCCGCATCGGCATCCTCCGCAGAGAGGGCCAGCGGCCGGCCCTGGTAGACGCCACGAGCTTTCGCCGCAGCGATCCCGTCAGCCTGTCGCTCACGGATGATCGAGCGTTCCAGTTCGGCCACCGAGCCCAAGAGGTGAAGTTGGAAACGCGCGTAAGGGTCCGAGCCGGTGGGGGAGTAGGTCACCGCTTCCGCGACGAAGCGCAGCGTGACCCCCTTGGCCATCAGCTCATCGGTGATCTGACTCAGGTCGATCACCGACCGGGCCAGCCGGTCCATCGAGGCCACCACCACTTCATCCCCGGCGCGCACATGACTGAGCAGCCGTCCAAGCTCAGGCCGGCCGCGCCGAGAGGACGCCGAAGCGTGTTCCTCGAAACTCATGTGAACATCACCAACGGCTGCACGCTGGCGAGCCAAATTCTGATCCGTCGTGGAGACCCGCAGGTAGGCCACCCGCTGCCCTTGAATCTGTTGCGTCATGTCTAAGAGCTTCGCACGAATGTGTTGCTTTAGACCGCGCGGACACGTCACGCGACGTGCACCAACTGACGCCGGTTGAGTGTGGGAAAAGGTATACCCAATGCAACACGCCTCTATACCGTTCTAGTCGATGGCAAGGCGTCTATACAGTGGTAGATGCGGAGACGTAATGTTGTTCGTATTGCACATCTAGGCTAAGGAAACCCAATGTCGGACAGTCAAGGGTCAGGGTGTGGCCTCGTGCTTGGCATCCTCGCCGTACTGATTGGGGTGCCGCTGTTCATCCTCGTCATTGCCATCAGTGGGGGAGAGGAAGAGCAGCCGCAAGCCTCGTGCCGTCCCGGCACCACCGAGGACGCGTCAGCGATCCCCGAGGAATACCAAGAGGCCCTTGAATCCGCGGCCGCTGAATCGGGCCTCTCCGTCGATCTCCTGGCCGCGCAGATCGACGCCGAATCAGGATGGAACCCCGACGCTGAAAGCCCCGTAGGAGCCCAAGGGCTCGCGCAGTTCATGCCTCAGACCTGGGCCACCTACGGCGACGGGGGAGACCCCTTCAATGCGCAAGACGCCATAGCCGCTATGGGCCGCTATATGGCCGCTGTGTCCGACGAAGTATCGGACTTGGCCGGCAATGAGCGCGAGCTCGCGGAACTCGCCCTCGCGGCATACAACGCCGGCCCAGGGGCCGTGCAGAACGCCGGGGGAATCCCCGGCTTCCCTGAGACCGAAGAGTATGTAGACAAGATCATGGGGAGCGCGCAGGGGAACTACTCGGCCGACTGCTCACCCGTTGGTGGCCAGGAGATCGGAGAGCTTGGCACAGGGGAGTGGACCAGCCCACTTCCAGGCGCAGCCATGACCTCGAACTTTGGTGCTCGATCCTGCCCGATCCTCAACGCCTTGAACTGCTCAGGCGGCGTTTCCGATCACCGAGGAATCGACTTCGCCGGCCCATCCGGCGCAACGGTCGTCGCGCCGATGGATTTAGAGATCCGGGCCACCGGCATCATCGACGGTTGGGGACAACTGGGCTGGGTAGTGCTGGGAAAGATGCCCGACGCACCAGGGCTGCACGTCGAGTTTGCGCACTGCGCTGCCAACAGCATCGAGGTCAATCCCGGTGACACCGTTGCTCCCGGCACGCCGCTATGCACCCAGGGCAACACCGGGTCATCGGCAGGGGAGCACCTACACTTCCAAATCGGCACCCCCAACGGTGACGAGAGCATTCCAGGGTGGGAAAACCTCGTGGACCCCGCACCGCTACTCAGAGAGAAGGGCGTCAGCTAATGGGCCGGAATACCATCATCGGAATCATCGTCGCCGTGCTGCTGCTCGCAGCGGCCGGCGGAGCGTTCGCCTACGTTGCTGTCTCATCCAATGAGCCCGCCGCAGAAGAACCGGAGTCCACCCCGGAGCCGAGTCCGTCAGCGTCTCAGCCCGAGCCGGCCGAAGAAACCTTGTCCGAGGACCAGGACGAAGATCCGCTAGCGGATCGAGAGGCGATGGAGGAACTGGGGATGGAGGTCGCGGAGATCATGACCACCTGGGACCCCAACGAGGACTTCAATCAGACCGCTGCAGAAATGCGCGCAGCGGATCTCATGACTGAGGAACTAGCCGATTCGATCACCGCGCCCGAGCGCCCGACCACGGGCACCGAATGGCTTGAAGCGGCCGAGGCCGGCGCGACGAGCCAGCCGACCGTCACGCCGAACCGAGCAACCTCTAACGAGGTTGTCTCCATCGAGGCAACGTGGGTATGGGTCACCGAGGACGGCGACGTAATCAGCAACCCGACCGAGCGGCGCCTATTCTTCTTCAACTTCGCGGAAGACGAGGATGGGGAACTGCTGGTCAGTGATTACAGCTACGACACCGTCTGAGGACGGTTAGCGTCTCGCACGGAGAACCGTGGCCACGGCGAAATAGAGCGCAGCGCCAATCGCTACGCCCGCAAGGAGCCCCACCAGCCACAGTTCTGCCGGCACCAGCGAAACCCCAATGAACCCACCCACTAGACCGCAGCCAATCAGCACGTAGAGGCGCACGGCGGATCTGAGCGATTCACCAAGTAATGTGCGCTGCTTCTTTGCCACGGGGATTCCTCCTGGTTGGTCTGTTGAGCCCAAGTCTGGCAGAGCCTACGGACACGCCAAGAGACCCCGCCGTGGCTTCGCCCGCAACCGCCGCTGTGCCCCGGTGCGGACTAGGGAGAACCTTCAAAGATTGTGCAGCGCCAAACCCGCGCGCTGCACTAGAGGACGGCCGCTGGCGCGTCCGGCTGTGATGGTCCGGCCCTTGCGCTCGTTCCTCGCTACAGGTCCGGCCCAGTCTCTTTTTCTGTCGTGCTGTCCTTCGGATAATACGCCCGCGCTCCACTGCGACAACCCGGTTCGTTCCTCACCGGGTCTGCGCCGACCAAGACTTTTTCTCGGCGCTCGTTCCTCGCTTATTTCCTCGAAAAACTCCCGGCCGGCTGGCCTTCGGTGTCTCCGTTCCGACGCGGGCAGCTCGCAAGCTTCGCCAGCACGAAGAAAAAACGATGAGGGGCTTGGGTCGGGGAGCTGGCACCGTCTCACAGCCCCGGATATGGAACACCTGATGTTTGAGAACGAAAGCAACAAGGCCCTTCAGATCGCCGAGGCAACCGGCTACCTGGCAAGTGTCGTCTCCACGTTCGGATACCTGCCAGAAAACTCGCTGGTGATTCAGGGACTCCACGACGGGATGACGACCTACCACCTTCGGGTGAATCTGCCAGACCTCAACCACACCGGGCGGGTGCTGGCAATGGTCCGAGACGCGACCGTAGGCAACGGGTCCGAGGCAATCATGATCGGGATCTATGACACCCACACGGCCCCGAGCGGCGCGGAAGCCCTGGCCCCGCTGGTCTCAGAGATCACCGCCGAGTTGGAGCTGTTCAACGGCCCCGAGGTAGTCATGAGCTGGTATGTGGGAGCAGACGATATGTTGCGCTTCGACGCCCCGGAAGCATCATCGAACGTGGCGAAGGTGGTCACGGAAATCTGTGATCGCCAGTTGGCAGGGCTCACCAGGGAATCCCTGGTGACCCCGGCTCAGCGGGTGGAACGGTTCGCCACCGTGGAGGCCCCCGAGTTCGCGGACCTCTTGGACGAGGCCCGAGCCGCTGACCTCGACGCCGCCCAGGTGCTCACCGTCTGGGAATCGGCACTAGAGCGGATCACGAAGCACGATCCGATCCTGCCGAGCACCCTGGCCACCCTGGCAGTGTCCCTAGAGCGCCAGAAGCACCGTGACGCAGTGATGGTGCTCGCCGCAGGAGACCGCACCGCCGCCGGAGGCGTCTACCTGGGAACCGATGCGCCGGACTACGAGCGCACCGAGCGCCTTGCGCTGGGACTCACCGGAGAAGCCCCGGACTGGGCCGGGATCGACGCACTAGCGGAAATCCTCGCCGTGATCGTCTCAGGAGTGAAGGACCAGCCGCAGATCACGGCACACGCATACGCCGTGATGAATTGGGTCGAGTGGACTAAGGGCCGGGGCTCGATTGGGGGAGCGTTCGGAGACAAAGCCGAGGCGATAGATCCCACGATCATGTTCCCCCGGATGCTGGACGCGATGGGCGTCTGCCGATGGGCCGCAGTCCGCGAACATTCCTTCGGTCAGTGGAATCTTCGCCGCCACCAGTGATCGACTAAGGGTGAATCCGGCCCGGTCCTAGATATCCAAACTAGCTAGGGCTGGGCCGGTCCTTTGCCTGAAAATCGGGAGACCGCTGCGCACCGCCGCGAGCGGCGCGCAGCGGGCGAGAGCTGCCCGCCCTCGCGCTCCGCTGCGCAGCGCGAAAACCCGTGCGCTGCGCTAGTGGTCCGGGCCGCTGCTCGTTCCTCGCATCGACCCGGCCTGTAATGGTTCCGGTGTTGCGTTCGTTCCTCACTCCACACCGGAACCACCTTCATTTTTCCTGCTGTCCTTCGGATAATACGCCCGCTCTTCGCTGCGACAACCCCTCCTCGTTCCTCGTCGGGGTCTGCGCCAGCCAAGACTTTTTCTCGGCGCTCGTTCCTCGCTTATTTCCTCGAAAAACTCCCGGCCGGCTGGCCTTCGGTGTCTCCACTACGAGGCGGGCAGCTCGTGAAACTCGCCAGCAGGAAAAACGATGGGGGAGACCAACCCAGGGCACCGGCTCTGAGCCCCCACTACCGAGAGGACTAGCTACCGTGGCTAAGAAAATCAAGAACACCAAGACCCCCGAGCAGCGCAAGGCCGAAGCCGCCGAGCTGCACGCTAAGATCGCCGCAGGAGTCGAGAGCTTGACCGACTCGGAACAGTGGGAAAAGTACCTCAGCTATTGCCGCGCGTTCCACTCGTACAGCATCAACAACATTTTGTTGATCATGGCGCAGATGCCCGAAGCTTCGCGTGTAGCTGGCTTCCGCCGCTGGCAGGATCTTGGCCGGTGTGTCTCGCGCGGTCAGAAGGGTATCCGCATCCTGGGATACGCCAAGAAGAAGATAGAAGAAGAGAACGACAAAGGCGAGACCGAAGAACGCTATGTCGAGTATTTCCCGCCGCTGTCAGTGTTCGATATCTCGCAGACCGAGATAATAGATGAGGACAAGGCCAACGCCGGAGTGATCGCCCACCGCCTCGAAGGTGACGACGCCGAAGGCATCGCGGACGCCGTAGAAAACTGGCTCACCGATGAGGGATGGACCGTCACCACAGAGGCTGTCGGCGGGGAGACCAACGGCATGACTAGCCCGGACCAGCGCCGAGTGATTATCTCGGACAAGCTCTCACCCGCGCAGCGCGCCAAGACCATGATTCACGAGGCCGCACACGTTGTGCTGCACGCCGATCAGGACTTGCGCGATTATGTTGAGCACCAGGGCCAGAAAGAGACCGAGGCCGAGAGTGTTGCCTATGTGGTCGCGGGAATGTTCGGACTCGATACCAGCAGCTACACCATCGGCTATATCGCCGGATGGGCCAAGGGGGACACTGAGATAATACGCAGCACCGCCGCCCACGTTCTGAAAGCCTCACACATCATCTACGAGGCACTGACCGAGACCGCCGAGCAGGTAGAAGCAGCAGCCTAGGCAGCACACAGAGAGAGGCCCGGACCTAGCTATCCAAACTAGCTAGGTACGGGCCTCATTTCTGATTCTAGCGCGGTATCGCTGCACGCCGCATCGAGCGGCGCACAACGGGGGGGGGGGGGGGGGCGGCCGCG
>Ga0265798_10002251_pt1 | contig 28689 bp, 21 predicted proteins | sample P3T30metagenome_FD_192430 | JGI IMG/M metagenome (GOLD analysis project Ga0265798, IMG submission 192430) | Plant litter microbial communities from East Loma Ridge, Irvine, California - P3 T30 | ecosystem: Environmental > Terrestrial > Plant litter > Unclassified | place: USA: California...
TACATAACTTGGGTTCCCGCCAAGGCGCCCGGCGCGGGAACGACGTAAAGATCAGAGGTCCAGCACCAGCACCGGGCTGGTGGCCCGCGACACGCAGGCTGTCAGGTACTGCGCATGTTCGTCGTCGCCGAGGATGTAGTCGCGGTGGTCGACCTCCCCCTCGAGGTAGCGGATCTTGCAGGTGGCGCACAGGCCGGCCTGGCACGAGGTCTCGATGCGGACGCCGTTCTGTTCGAGCACGTCGGCGATGCTGCGGTCGGCCGGGACTTCGAGCATGGCGCCGGTGCTGGCGATCTTCACCATGAAGGCGCCGGGCGCCAGGGCCGCCGTGTCCGGCGCGGGTTCGGGCGCCTTGAAGTGCTCGAAGTGCACGGTGCCGGCCGGCCAGTGGCTGGCGTGTTCGGCACAGGCCTTCATGAAGCCGGCCGGGCCGCAATAGAACAGGTGGGTCCCCTCTTCCGGTTCGCGCAGCAGCGCCGCGATGTCGAGGCCATCTTCCGGCTTGCCGTGGTCGAAGTGGTGCACCAGCCTGCCATGCGCCCAGGCGATGCCGAGCTCCTCGCGGAAGGCGGCGCAGCCGGGATTGCGGGCGCAGTAGTGCAGCTCGAAGGGAATGCCGGCCTGGTCGAGCGCATGCGCCATTGACTTCAGCGGCGTGACGCCGATGCCGCCCGCCAGCAGGATCACCTTCTTCGCTTCCGGCACCAGCTCGAAATTGTTGCGCGGGGCGCTGACCGTGGCCAGGTCCTGCACCCGCAGCATGTCGTGCAGGGCCTTCGAGCCGCCGCGCCCCTTCTCGTCGCGCAGCACGGCGATCACGTAGCGGTGGCGCTCGTGCGGCGCATTGCACAGCGAGTACTGGCGCGTCACCCCGTTCGGCAGATGGATGTCGATGTGGGCGCCGGCGCTGAACGGCGGCAGCGCCTCGCCCTGCGGGTGCACCAGTTCATACGAGTTGATGCCGCTCGCCTCGAAGCGGATCTGCCTGACCAGCAGCGAAAGTTTCGCTTTGTCGCGGCTGATGATGTGGGTCTGGGTCATTTCCATTTTCGTCTCCCGGCGGTTCAAGCCTTGGTCGACTGTTCCAGCTCGTCGAATTTTTCGCGCACGAAGGCCGCCCGCTCGTCGCCCTTCAGGTTTTCGCTCTGCGTGAGGATGGCGACGATCTGGCGCGTGACGTGGCGGCGGCGCGCCACTTCCTCTTCGACGGTCTCGCCTTCCGGCACCTCCAGCACGTTGCCGGAGCAGTAGCTGTTCGGCGCGGCGGCGTTATCGCGCAGCCACTGTGCGAAGGCCTGCGGGCCGGCGGCCGGATTCGAGCCGCGGACGGCGTCGCGCAGCATCTTCCGGAACAGGAACACGCCGGCGTCGAACTTGGTCGGGTTCTCCAGCGCGTGGACGGCGATCGGGCGCTGGCTGATGATGGCTTCGTAGTCGCCCGGCGCGTACTGGCATTCCTTGTAGTTGTCGCGGGCGCGGTGGTCCGAGGGGATCGGCGGCATGTCTTCGAGCTTGTACTTGCCGAAGCGTTCCGGACGGCGCATCGCCACCTGGCCTTCGAGGAAGTCGATGGTTTCGTAGCCGACCATGTCCTTGCGGCCGATGCCGCGGGTGTCGATCCCGGGCCCCATCACGCGCCAGCCGATCATCTTCGAATTCACGTCGTCGACCGGCACGGTCCAGCGCACGATGTGGAAGCGGCTGAACAGCTTCTTGCTGGAGCCATCTTCCGAGGTGTAGGCGTGCAGGCTGAGGTTCGGCAGCACCTGGTGCTGGACGCGGACGAACAGCTTGTCCTTGTTGACGCGGCGGGCGCCGGCGCAGGCCAGGCCGCGGCCGCCGTGCACCGGGATGAACTGCATGTCGGGCGCGACTTCCATCGAGGCGGCGCCGACCTCGTCGAAGGTCGTGCCCTGGAACTGCTTGTTGACGACGTTCTTGGCCGAGTGCAGCGCGGTCGGGTGGAAGTTGTCGGCGGCGTTGTCCTGCACCTGCAGCCAGTTACAGTGCTGGAAGTTACTGTAGGGGACCAGCTCGTCGCCTTCGGCCACCGTGAAGTTGCCCTCCCATTCCGGGAAGGGCGGCTCTTCTTCCGGCGGGCCCATGTAGGCGAACACCAGGCCGTTGCGCTCGAAGGCTTTGTATGCGCCCTGCTTGATCGAGCAGGCGTACTTTTCCGCTTCCTTTTCTTCGCCCTTCGGGAAGGGCACGTGCAGGCAGGTGCCGTCGATGTCGAACACCATGCCGTGGTAGCAGCACATGATGCCCTTGTCCTGGATCGCGCCGTACTCCAGCGAGGCGCCGCGGTGCACGCAGTGCGCATGCAGCAGGCCGATGCGCCCCTGGCCGTCGCGGAAGGCCACCAGCTCCTCGCCGAGGATCTTCAGGAAGTGCGGGGTGTCGGTCAGCTCCATCGACATGCAGACCGGATGCCAGAAGCGGCGCATGTATTCGCCCATCGGGGTGCCCGGACCGACTTCGGTCAGCTCCGGATCGTGGCCCGGCACTTTGTTGGTGTGGTAACCACCGAAGGGAATCAGCTTCTTGACGACGGGCTGTTGCTGGGCTGCGGCTTCTGCGGTCTTGTCGCGGGTGTTCATGGGTGTCTCCTCTGGCTCGATGGGGGCTGCGTCCTGGCGTCGCAACCGTGTTCCGTATTCTGTATACAAAGACTACAGGCAAAAAAATTTCTGGGGCGCACAGCTTGCAGAGCGGAATCTGTATAGGACTCGATGCCGTTCTGTGTTCTGTATACAGAATACATTCTTCCCCTCTACCGCCGCGATGTCAACCGGTTTTTTGCGAATCGTGCGCGCCGGACTCGCAACGCGGCGGCAGCTTTTGCGTTTCGGCCGGGCTGACGTATACTGAATACAAAGGTGAACACATGCTCAAACAACTATCGAAAATCCAGGTACGCCCCGACCTCGTCGACCAGGTCTACCAGTCGCTGCTGGACGCCATCAGCGACGGCTCGCTGCCGCCGGGCGCCCGCATCACGCAGGAAGAGATTGCCGAACAGATGGACGTGTCGCGCTCGCCCGTCCTGCAGGCGCTGCGCCTGCTGAAAAAGGATGGTCTGGTGCAGGACGCGCCCGGACGCGGCGTGCTGGTGGCCGAACTGGATGCGGAATGGATCGGCAACCTGTACCAGGTACGCGGCGCGCTCGATACGCTGGCGGCGCGCCTCGCGGCCGAACGCAAGGCGGCGATCGACCCGGCCATCGTCGCCAACGGCCGCAAGGCGGCGCGCGGCAGGGACGTGAAGGCGATGATCGATGCCGACATCGCCTTCCATACGGCGATCTACAAGGCTTCCGGCAACCCGCTGATCTTCGAGACCACGCAGTTCCACTGGGTGCACCTGCGCCGCGTGATGGGTGCGGTGCTGCAGTCGGCCGGGCAACGCGAGGCGATCTGGGACGAGCACGAGGCGATGGCGAAGGCGATCGCCGACGGCGACGTGGCGAAGGCGGTCGCGATGTCGGACCACCATGCGACCGAGGCGCGCGTCAACCTGGTGGCGCGGCTGGCCGAGGTACTGAAGCACCGGGTCGCGTGAAACGGGCCTGAAGCGGGGCTACGCCGCCGACGCGCAATCAGCTTTTGTCGTCGCGCGCATGAAACGGCGCGCCGATCTCGAAGAACTGGCCGCCCGCCACATAATGGATGCTGCGCTTGCCGCCCTCGTCCATCGTCCAGTGCGCGCCGTCGAACACGGCCGGATCGGCCCACGCCGCCACCACTTCACCGAGGAACAGGTCGTAAGCCTGCTGGATATGCGGCTCCCGGATCAGGCGGCACTCCAGCCACCCCAGGCAGCCTTCGACCAGCGGCGCCTGCACGATGGCACCCGGGGCCACGGCGATGCCATGCGCCGCGAACTTGTCGACCTGCGCGCCCGACTCGTTGCCGACATCGACCGTCAGGCGCGCCAGCGCGCGCGACGGAATGTTCAGCACGAACTCGCCCGAGGCTTCGACCAGCCCACGCGTGAAGGTCGATTTGTCGATGACCACCGCCACCTTGGGCGGGTCGAAATCCAGCGGCATAGCCCACGCCGCCGACATGATGTTGGAGCGCCCGCCGTGGTGGCTGGTGACGATCACGGTCGGGCCGTGGTTCATCAGGCGGTAGGCTTTGCTCAACTCGACCGGAACGCGCTGGCTCATTGCATCACTGCCCCGGCATCACCAGCAGCTGCAGCCCCGACGGCGTCTGCGCCGCATGGTAGACGCGCTGCGTCGCCGCCTTGAAGTCCTCCGGCTTCGCCTTCGGGATCGCCGTGAAGGTCTGCGGGTTCAGGTCGATCAGCGGGAACCAGGAGCTCTGGACCTGCACCATGATGCGGTGGCCGCGGCGGAAGGTGTGGTTGACGTCGCCCAGGTGGTAGCTGATTGCCTCGACTTTACCCGGCACGAAAGGCTAGGGCTTCTCGAAGCTGTTGCGGAACTTGCCGCGCAGCGGATTGCCGCGCACCAGCTGCTGGAAGCCGGCCAGGCTGGTCTGCGGCGCGCCGACGTCCTTGCCGCGTGCCGCACGTTCACCCGACGGGTACTCGGCCGGATAGACGTCGATCAGTTTGACGACCCAGTCGGCGTCGGTGCCGGTGGTCGACACGAACAGCTTCGGCGTCACCGGGCCGGCGACGGTCACGTCCTCTTCCAGCACCTCGGACTGGTAGACCAGCACGTCCGGGCGGCTGGCGGCGAAGCGCTGGTCCGAGACCATGTACTCCTGCGGCACGTCGGTGGTCGCGTAGCCGATGTAGGGCACCGGCTTCTTCGGATCGGACACGTACTCGTCATACGCCGCGCCACCGGCGGCGGGCTGGGTCCAGCTCAGCTTCCCGCCCGGCGCGAAGTAGAGGGTGCGGGCCTTGGCCTGCACGGGCGGCCAGGCCGTGTACTGGCGCCAGACGTTGGAGCCGGTCTCGAAGGCCGTCACCTCGGCGATGGCGCGGGCCGGCTTCACGCCCTTAAGGTGCTGCTCGAAGAAAGGGAACTGGATCTGGGTGCGGAAGTACTCGCCGGTCTTGCTGTCGAAGCGCACATGGCCCAGCTGCTGGCCGTCATAGCGCGCCCAGCCGCCGTGCACCCACGGCCCCATCACCAGGCCGCTGAAGGTGCCGGGGTTATGCTTCTTGACCGCGTGGTAGGTCGTCAACGGACCCTGCGGGTCTTCGGCATCGAACCAGCCGCCCACCGTCAGCACGGCCGCCCTGACGTTCTTCAGGTGGCGCGAGATGTCGCGGGTCTGCCAGAACTGGTCGTAGGTGTCGTGCTCGATGGTCGGCGCGAGATAGGCGCGCTGGCCGTCGTTCAGGGTGCCGAGGATGTTCGGCATGGTCTGGTGCTTCAGGAAGAAGTCGTAGGCGTCGGCGCTGCCGTAGTCGAAGCTCTCGCGGTTCTTCGCGCCGGTCGTCGGGTTCTTCTGTTCGACGAAGTTGGCGTAGAAGCCGAAGTTCGCCGCCAGCATGAAGGCGCCGCCGTGGTAGGAGTCGTCGCCCATGTAGAGGTCCGTCACCGGCGCCTGCGGCGAGGCTGCCTTGATAGCCGGGTGCGAATCGATGATGCTGGCGGACGTATAGAAGCCGGGGTAGCTGATGCCGTAGATGCCGGCCTTGCCGTTGTTGTTGGGGACGTGCTTGAGCAGCCACTCCATGGTGTCGTACATGTCCTGGCTTTCCTGGCCCTCGCCGGCCGCGCGCTTCGCCGCCAGGTGCGGCGTCATCTCCACCCACTTCCCCTCGGACATGTAGCGGCCGCGCACGTCCTGCTTGACGAAGATGTAGCCGGCATCCTCGAATTCCTTCGACGGCCCGATCTGCGCCGGGTACCAGTCCTCGCCGTAGCGCAGCTCGCCTTCGGCGTACACGCCGGCGCTGTAGGGCGTGCGGTTGACCAGGAAGGGATAGGACTTCGACGCGTCCTTCGGCACGTAGACCACGGTGAACAGCTTCGTGCCGTCGCGCATCGGGATGCGGTACTCGTACTTGGTGTAGCTGGCGCGCAGGTCGCGCTGGGCTGCGGGCGCATCGGCAGCGGCGCTGTCCACGGTGGCGGCGGCGTGGGCGCCAGCGGCGAAGGCGAGCGACAGCGACAGCGCGATGGTCGAAAGGCGGCGGTTCATGTGGTCCTTGGCGAAATAGCAAAACCGCCAGTATAAGGTCCAAGATTTGTGACGGCCAGTCAAAAATACTTCGACAGGTAGAACGCGCCCGAATCCGGAAACACCGTGGCGATGCGCAGCCCCTGCAGGCGCGGCAGCAAGGCCGCGATTCCTGCCGCCACGCAGCCGCTGGAACCGCCGGCCAGGATACCCTCTTCGCGCGCCAGGCGCCGGCACCAGTCCAGCGCATCGGCATCCTTGACCTGCACCACGTCGTCGACCACCGCCGGGTCGAAGCTGCGCGACGGCTGGCGCTTGCCGACGCCTTCGACGACCGTGCTGAAACTGCCGTCCGCGGGCGCGTCGGTGACCAGCTTGCGGTAGGCCGAATACAGGGGCTCGACGCCGATCACGCGCACGCGCGGGTTCTGTTCCTTCAGGTAGCGGCCGATGCCGGAAATGGTGCCGCCCGAGCCGACGCCGCACACGAAGACGTCGACTTCGCCGGCCAGCTGGCGCCACAGCTCCGGGCCGGTGTCGCGGTAGTGCGCTTCACGGTTCAGCGGCGTGCAGTACTGGTCCAGGTAATGGGCGCCGTGCTCTTCCACCAGCCGCTCGGCGGCGGCATGGTAATCGTCGGGGTCGCACAGGTGGACCGCGGCGCCGTAGGCGGCGATGCGCCTGACCTTCTCGGTGCTGGTGGTGCGCGGCACGGTCACGTCGCAGCGCAGGCCCAGCACGGCGCTGGCCATCGCGAGCGCCGCGCCGGTGTTGCCGGACGAGGATTCCACCACGTGGGCGGCGTCCGCCGGCCGGTGGCGCAGCATGTGCCGCACCATCCGGTCCTTGATGCTGCCGCCCGGGTTCATGTACTCCAGTTTGGCGACCACGTTCGCTTCGCTGAACAGGCGGCCGAGCCTGACCACGGGCGTCTCGCCGATCGCTTCCATTACCGATGATTTGACTTGGGATTGCACGCTCATCCTTCCTTGTTAATTTCCACAAGGAAACATAGCATGCTCCCGTCTTTAGCGGCGCGAGATTGGCAATCGTGTCATCAGGCGCGCTTGCCGCTCCTGGCATGCTCCTCGACCGCGGCCAGCAGCGCGTGCTTCAGCTGCAGGTCGGTAAAGGGTTTGGTCAGCACCCGCGCCGCCATGTCGGAGGCGCCGGCCACCAGGCTGCCGTAGCCGGACGCGAACACCAGCGCCACGCCCGGGTGGGTGGCGGCGATGCGGCGCGCCAGGCTGAGGCCATCGAGGTCCGGCAGGCTGTAGTCGACCACCGCGGCATCGAAGCGCTCCCTGCCGAGGGCCTCCATCGCGGCGGCGGCGCTCGGCGCCTCGGCCACGCGGTAGCCGGCGGCTTCCAGGATGTCGCGGTACAGCTCGCGCGCCTGGACGTCGTCTTCGATCAGCAGCACGCGCAGGCCGTCCGGGTGGATGCTGCGCACCACGGAAGCGGCTGCCGCGACGGCCGGCGCCGGCTCCTGCGCGCCCAGCATCTGGCGCACCTTGGCGGCCAGCTTCTCGCGGCGATAGGGCTTGCTGAGCAGCTCGACGCCCGGATCGAGGCGGCCGCCGTGGATGATCGCGTTCTGGGTATAGCCCGAGGTGTACAGCACCTTCAGGTTGGGCAGCAGGGCCTTGGCCTGGCGCGCCATGTCCGGGCTCTTGATCTTGCCCGGCATGACGACGTCGGTGAACAGCAGGTCGCAACGCACGCCGGCACGGAGCACGGCCAGCGCCATCTCGGCGTTATCCGCGCGCAGCACCTGGTAGCCGAGTTCGGACAGCATGCCGACCACGGTGGCCTGCACGTTCAGGTCGTCCTCGACCACCAGGATGGTCTCGCTGCCGCCGCGCACTTCGTTGGTCGACGTTTCGGGCAGCGCCTGCTCGGCGTCCAGCGAACGCGGGAAGTAGGCCTTGATCGTCGTGCCGTGCCCCACTTCGCTGTAGATGCGGAAGTGGCCGCCGCTTTGCTTGACGAAGCCGAAGGCCATCGACAGGCCCAGGCCCGTGCCCTGCCCTTCGCCCTTGGTCGTGAAGAAGGGTTCGACCGCGCGCGCCAGCACCTCGGGCGCCATGCCGGTGCCTGTGTCGCTGATCGCCAGCAGCACGTACTGGCCGGGCGGCACCTCGTGCGCGGCGCTGACGTAGCTGTCGTCGAGCATGGTGTTCGACAGCTCGATGGTGAGCTTGCCGCCGCCGGGCATCGCATCGCGCGCGTTGATGGCCAGGTTCAGCACCACGTTCTCGAGCTGGTGCGGGTCGACCAGCGTGTTCCACAGCGAGGCCGAGACCGCGGTCTCGACCTCGACCGTCTCGCCAACGGCCCGCTGCACCAGTTCTTCGAGGCCGCGCACCACGCGGCCGGCGTTCAGCACCACCGGCTGCAGCGGCTGGCGCCGCGCGAAGGCCAGCAGCTGGGCCGCCAGCTTGCCGCCGCGGTCCACCGCCGACAATGCCATGTTCAGGTGGCGCTGCGCGGCCGGGATGCCGGCCACGGTGCCGCTCAGCAGCTGCAGGCTGCCGCCGATCACCTGCAGGATGTTGTTGAAGTCGTGGGCCACGCCGCCGGTCAGCTTGCCGACCGCTTCCAGGCGCTGCGAATGCTGCAGGGCTTCGCGCGCGTCCTCGAGCTGGGTGCGCTCGGTGATGTCGCGCGTGATCTTGGCGAAGCCGACCAGCCTGCCGTCGGCATCGCGGATCGCGTCGATCACCACGCTGGCGCGGAAGGTGCTGCCGTCCTTGCGTACGCGCAGGCCCTCGGCCTCGAAGCGTCCGCGCTCGCGCACCTGGGCCAGGATCCGCTCGGGCAGGCCGTTGCGGCGGTCGTCGTCGGTATAGAAGCGGCTGAAGTGGCTGCCGACGATCTCCTCGGCCGTGTAACCCTTGATCTTGCGCGCGCCGGCGTTCCAGGTCGTGACCACGCCTTCGGTCGACAGCATGTAGATCGCGTAATCGACCACGCTCTCGACCAGCAGGCGGAACTGCTCCTCGGTGTGGCGCAGCACGTCGCGCGCCAGTTTCTTGTCGGTGATGTCGCGGGTGATCTTGGCGAAGCCGAACAGTTCACCGTTGTCGTCGTAGATCGGGTCGATCACGACCGAGGCCCAGAACTGGGTGCCGTCCTTGCGCACGCGCCAGCCTTCGTCTTCGAAGCGGCCCGCCTCGAGCGCGGTCCTCAGCGCGCGCGCCGGGACCCCGGCGGCGAGATCCTTCTCGGTGTAGAAGCGGGAAAAGTGCTGGCCCAGGATCTCCTGGTCGCTGTAGCCCTTGAAGCGGCGGGCGCCGGCATTCCAGCTGGCCACCGTGCCGTCTGGGTTGAGCATGTAGATGGCGTAGTCGGCCACGCGCTCGATGAGCAGCTGGGCGCGACGCTGGGCGTTGAAGTCGCTCTGCATGGAGTAAGGACAAAAGGGAATTGGCGAAGTATATCAGTCGGGAAAGTCCTTTTGTCCGTTTTTTAACACGGCACCCGCGCCCTGCACGGAAACGCGGCGTCTTATACAATCGCCATTGGAATCATCTGAATCAACAGGAGAACAGCATGTCGGGTTACAGCATCAATATCGAAGAAAAGACGCTTGCCGGTAACAACTTCCGCGAAGTCCTCTACACGACCCCGCGCAGCCAGCTGGTCATCATGACCCTGCAGCCGGGTGAAGAGATCGGCATGGAGCACCACACCGGCCACGACCAGTTCATCCGCGTCGAAGCCGGCACCGGCGTCGCCATCCTCGACGGCGAAGAGCACCAGCTGGAGGACGGCGTGGCGGTGGTCGTCCCGGCCGGCACCGAACACAACGTCATCAACAAATCGCAGACCGAGCCGATGCGCCTGTACACCCTGTACACGCCGCCGGAACACCCGGACGGCATCGTGCACGCGACCAAGGCCGAGGCCGACGAGTACGAGAAGCACCACCACGAAGAGTAATAAACCCTGACCGGCCAACAGGGCCTCGAGGGCAAGGCGCACGGCCGCGGTGGCGGACCACGAAGACAGTACGCAAGTACGGCGAGACCGTGCAACGCCGCCATCGAGGTCCTGTTGGCCGATCAGCCCTTGCAGGCGAAGCCGTAGCGGGTCATCTCGCACCCTCGCTGCAGGCACTGCCGCTCGTCATAACCATGCGCGCGGCACTGCATCAGCGTTTCCTCGTAACGCTGGCGGTAGGAGCGTTCGCTCTCGCGGACCTCGGCGCGCGCTTCCGGCTCGGTATGCCTGCTCACGCGGCTGCGCCTGGGTTTCGGCTTCGCCGCCGGCGCGGCATCGGTAGCGACCGGCACCACGGTGCGGTCGGCGAAAACCGGCGTCTGCGTTTCGGCAGCGCCCGAGGCGGTCGACGGCCCGGCCGTGCCGCCGACGGCGTCGGCGCCTGAAGCCTCGGCCGGCGCCTGTGCCTGTGCCTGTGCCTGTGCCTGTGCCTGTGCCTGTGCCTGTGCCTGTGCCTGTGCCTGTGCCTGTGCCTGTGCCGGCAGCGGATCGGCCCTCTCGATGTTCGCCACCGGCGGGCTGGCCGGCAGCGCGGCCGGCGCGGGTACGCTGACCGGCCGGACCGTGTGCGTCTCCGGCGCCGGATTCGTGTTCGCCACCACGACCAGCGCGCCTTCCACCCGGCTCTGCTCGTAGAGCCACAGGCCGCCGCCTGCCAGCAGGGCCAGCAGCACGCCGGCCGCGCCCCAGCCTGCCAGCCGCCGGCGCCACAGCCCGTTCCATTCGGTCCGTTCCTGCAGCGCCGCGTCGCGCGCGAGGCGCTCGCGCAGCCAGTCGGGGTCGCCGCCGGCCGGGACGCCCTGCGGCCACGCCGGCGCGGTGGTATCGCCCAGGGGGATGGTGGTCGTGCCGGAAGGCCCGGGCTGGGGCGCGAAGCCGCGTGGATGGATGGGCGCCTGGTCCTGTGCCATTGGACGTGATGACGGCGGCGAAGGCCGCGGGCGCTGCCAGACCGCCGGGCGCGGCGCTGCGGGCGGCTGGTCGGCAGGCGCCGCGGGCTGCACGGCGGGCTGCACGGCGGGCTGCACGGCAGGCGCCGCGGCCTGGGCCGCAAGGGGCGCCGCCCGGGACGGCACCGAGCCGCTTTCGTCGAAATCTTCCAGCAGTTGGGTCTTCATGGGCGATCGCATCGCTTCTGCGTTCAGGCCCTTTAGTTTACCGAATCCCCTTCCGTGCCGGAGCGCGCCTGAACGCGCCTGCCTTACTGCTCAGCCACGAAACCCAGCAGTAAAATCAGCCACTTACAGCGTCACCGACACCTGCATCGCGCTCTGGCGCAGCAGCGGCAGATCCACTTCCAGCAGGCGCCGCTGCGCGTTCCAGCGGTAGGCCAGCGGCTTGCCGCCGGCCTGCACGACGCGTGGTTTGCGAGCGACGTTGTGGACCTTCAGCGCGAAGCTGTGCGACGAAGCAGCGTAAGCGGCCCCGGCTTCCGGTGCCATTCCGATCTCGAGCTTGCCGCCATCCACGCGGCTGCTGAAGCGCACCAGCTCGTATTTGCCGGCCTCGAAGGCGTTCGGGGTCTTGCCGTCGTCGTCGTAGAGCTGGCCCGAGGAAGACGCCACGCCGGCATCGTGCCAGTAGTGCAGCTCGAGCGAGCGGGTGTTGTAGTCGCGCGTGCTCTGCACCACCTTGGCCAGCGGCACGAACGCGCCGGCGCGCACATAGGTCGGGATGTGGCCGGGCACCGGCGTCACGATCTCCGTGATGCCGCCGCGGTGCGGCTGGTCGTCGTAGAAATCGAACCAGGTGCTGCCCTTGTTGGGGAAGTGGATCTCCTTGCGCGTCGCGCCCGGCTCCGTCACCGGCGCCACCAGGAAGCTCGGGCCCCACAGGTAGGTCGAGGCGATGCCTGCCGCGCCCTCCTCGTCCTGCTCCTCGAACAGCATCGGCCGCATCATCGGCATGCCGCTGCGGCTGTTCTCGAAGGCGATCGTGTAGTTATAGGGCAGCATCGCGTAGCGCAGGCGTACCGCCTCGCGCGCCAGCGCCTTCGTCTTCGGCTCGCGGAATACCGGCTCGGCGGCCATGTCTTCCTGGGCGTGCGGACGGAACACCGGCTGGAACACGCCGTACTGCAGCCAGCGTACGTAGAGCTCGTCGTCCAGCACCGGGCCGGCAAAGCCGCCGAGGTCCGAGTGCATGTAGGCCTGGCCCTGCATGCCCATCTGCAGCGAGATCTCCATCTGCGACTGCAGCCCGCCCCAGCCGCGGCTGACGTCGCCGGACCACGGAATCATGCCGAAGCGCTGCGAGCCCGAATAACCCGAGCGCATCAGGATGAACGGCCGTTCCGCCGGGTAGTCGCGCGCATAGCCGTCGTGGATCAGGCGCGCCCATTCGTGGCCGTAGATGTTGTGGACCTGGTCGGCGCTGCCGATGGCGTGTTGCGCCTCGGCCGGGTGCATCTCGGGCTCGCCGAGGTCGCCCCACCAGCCGGCCACGCCGCCGGCTTTCAGCTCCCTGTAGATGTTCCAGAACCAGTCGCGCGCCTGCGGCTTGAAGACGTCGACCAGGCCGGTATTCCCGAAATAGAAGTCGAAGGTAAAGGGCTTGCCGTCGCTACCCGTGGCCAGCACGCCCTGCTGCGCGGCTTCGCTCCAGCGCTGCGAGGTGGTGAGGACGAAGGGCTCGGTGATCACCACCGTCTGCACGCCCTTCTGTTTGAAATCCGCCATCATCTTCTCGGCATGCGGGAAGCTGTCGCGGTCCCAGGCCAGGTTGCCCATGGTGCCCTTGACGGTCTTGCCGAACCAGTAGAGGTCGAGCACGACGGCGTCCAGCGGAATGCCGTCGGCGATGAACCTGTCGACCACGGCGCGCGTTTCCGCCTCGTCGTGGTAGCCGAAGCGGCTGGCGAAGTTACCGAAGGCCCAGCGCGGCGGCAGCGGCTGGCGGCCGGTCAGGCGCGTGTAGCCGTCCATGATCTGCGCCCAGTCGTCGCCCGCCACCACCTGGTAGGTCTTGGGGCCGCCGATGGCTTCGAAGCGCAGCGTGCCGTCCTTGCGGCTGTCGAGGTCGAGATAGCCGGCCTGCGGATTGTCGAAGTGGATCGCGTAGCGCTTCGACGAGAGCGCCACCGGGATGCCATAGCCCATCTGCTCGGCATGCGCGCCGAAACCGTAGGACGCCTTGTTATACAGCGGGAAGCGGTAACCGCGGCGGTTCATGCCCACCGCGCGCGAGCCGGCGCCGTACAGGGCCTCGCCGCCCTCGACGGCGAATTCGATCGATTCCAGCTTGTCGCCGTGCGCATAGCCGCGCTTCTCGGCCACCAGCGGCTTGCCCTTGTAGCTGTAGCCGATGCGGAACGGCGATTTCTCGACCGTCACCGCGATGCCCCCGGTGGCCAGCACGATCCGGGCCGCGTCTTCCTTCACCTGGACCGGGACCTGGCCGGGCTGCAGCACCACCGCATGCGAGGGGGTACGCGGTTTGCCTTCTTCGTTCGAGGGCACGAAGCTGGTCTCGACGATGTTGGTCGCGTAGGGTTTGATCAGGTAGCGGCCGTCGCTGGTGGCGATTTCGAAGCCGGTACCGGCTTGCTTGAAGCCGAGGAAATGGCGCTCGGCGTTCTGGGCGTGAGCGAGCGGGCTGCCAGCCAGCGTAGCGAAGGCAACAGCCAGGGCGGCCGTGAGGCGGGTGTGGTTCATGGTCTCGGATTGGTAGTGATCGTTCTTCCGAGAGCATGCCAGAATTCAAGCTGATGAGGTAGTAAATTTACATCGTATCTTTTGCTGGCCAGTGCAGGCACCGCAGCGGCACCTCCCATGTTGCCGTAGTTTGACTACGCGGGGAAGACGATGCGGAAACCCCGCTTACCCGCATTGAATGTCGGCAATATTTACAAAAAGTTAAATGGAAATCCTATTGGTTACGCCAAGTCCTTGATTAACTATTAGAAAACATCAGTGGCATACAAGTTGCTTAGGTCTGAAGCGCAACCCACCCTTAACTTTTTTGAAAGATTTCAATGAAAAAACTGAATCGCGCCCTGTTGTCCGCTGCCCTTCTTACGCTTGCGCACTCGGCCGGTGCTGTCGTGGTGACGGCCTCGACAGACGGCAATGCCCTGGCGAACGCCATCGCCGGCAGCGGCGTCACTGTCACCAACGTCGTTTTCAGCGGCGCATCGCCGACGGCAGCGGGCACCTTTACCCAGGGCGGGAACATCGGCTTCGACAAGGGTGTGCTGCTGACCACGGGCACCGTCGACTGTGCGGCCGGGCCGAACTACAGCTCGAACTGCAGCGGGACGGGAAGCACCACCTCGCTGAAATTCGACTTCACCAGCAACAACGGCAATGTCTACTTCCGGTACGTGTTCGCATCGGAAGAATATAACGAGTACGTCGGCAGCGGGTTCAACGACCTGTTCGAAATGCGCCTCAATGGCGTCAATGTCGCCCTGCTGCCCAACGGCGGCGGCGTGGTGTCGATCAACAACGTCAACAACGGCTCGAACGCCGCCTACTTCCGCGACAACGCGACGGGCACCTACGCCACCGGCTACGACGGCCTGACCACGATCCTGACGGCACAGGCAACCGGGTTGTCGGGTACGAACACCTTCGAGTTCTTCATCTCCGACCGGGGCGACGCCAACCTGGATTCGGGCGTCTTCATCGAAGCCGGTACCTTCTCGGATACCCCGCCGCCGCCGTCCGACGTGCCGGAACCCGGTAGCCTGGCCCTGGTAGGCCTTGGCCTGGCAGCCCTGGGCCGCCTGAAGCGCCGCAGCGCGCAATAAAGCCTGCTGGTTCGGCGCCAGGCTTGCCGGGAGGCGGCCTGGCGCTGCTTTATTTGCCGGGCCTGGCGCTCAGCCCTTGCGCGACTTGCGGCGCCCCGCCAGCAGGCCGGCTGCGCCCAGGCCGAGCAGGGCCAGCGAGGCCGGTTCCGGTACCCTGGCGCTTGCGTCGAGCGAGATGTCGTCGAGGGCCAGGATATTGCCCCCGAAGTCGATGCGGAGCGTATCGATGCCGCTGAAGTGACCAACGATCTCGTTCCAGCGGCCATCGTAGGAGCTGGCGCTTACCGATGCGAGCACCTTGCCGTTACGGAGGCCCTGGACCGACGCCTCGGCGTCGCCGATCTCGAACCAGTTCTTGATCCAGAGGCTGTTGAAAGTGAAGGTGCCGCCGTCCACGCGCGTGATCTCGCCGTAGCCTTCATAGTTGTTCAGCGCCACGAAGTCGCCGCTGTGCGCCGGGCCGGCGAATTCCCAGTTGCTGTCCGCGCTGACGTCGATGTTGTCCAGCGGTTCGCTGAAGCGGTAGCCGTCGATCGCGTAGTTCAGGTCGTTGTATTCGAAGGGCGTACCGGTCGACTCGAAATCGATGACGATGCCGGCGCATGCCGGCGCGGCGACGACGGCGGATGCGATCAGGGCGAGCAAGGTTTTCTTCATTTGTGTTCCCTCTGCGTTTGGACACTTGTTCTTAAGCAATAAATATACCAAGAGAAAATATCGCGTAACTACAAGAACTTGGAAAATCCGCGCAGCGCGAGTGTCAAATTTTCCGACACCTGTCGCGGTCGCCCCATGCCGGCGGCATCGCAGGAACTGATCAGGTATGATCGGCCCATACCGACTCATGAGGAACCCGATGAGAATCGCGACTTTCAACGTCAACGGCATCAACAGCCGCCTGCCCGCCCTGCTGCAGTGGCTGGAAGAGACGCAGCCGGACGTCGCCTGCCTGCAGGAGCTGAAGGCGCCGCAGGAGAAATTCCCGGAGATGGAGATCCGCGCCGCCGGCTACCACCCGATCTGGCACGGGCAGAAGAGCTGGAACGGCGTCGCGATTCTGGCACGCGGCGTGGAGCCGCAGGAGGTCACGCGCGGCCTGCCCGGCGACCCCGAGGACGAGCAGAGCCGCTACCTCGAAGCAGCGGTGAACGGCATCCTGGTCGGCTGCCTCTACCTCCCGAACGGCAACCCGGCGCCGGGGCCGAAGTTCGAGTACAAGCTGCGCTGGTTCGAGCGCCTGCACAGGCGCGCCCAGGAGCTGATCGACAGCGGCGCGCCCGTGGTCCTGTGCGGCGACTACAACGTGATGCCGACCGAGCTCGACGTCTACAAGCCGGAACGCTGGCTCGACGACGCCCTGTTCCGCCCCGAAAGCCGCGCGGCCTGGCGCAAGCTGGTCGACCAGGGCTGGCTCGATGCCCTGCGCGCGACGCATCCGGACGAAGTCATCTACACCTTTTTCGACTACATGCGCGACGCCTTCGGCCGCAACGCCGGCCTGCGCATCGACCACCTGCTCCTGAGTCCATCGCTGGCGCCCAGGCTCAAGGCGGCCGGCGTCGACCGCGAGGTGCGTGGGCGCGAGAAGCCGAGCGACCACGTGCCGACCTGGGTGGACCTCGACTGGCCGTAAGTCCGGCCTCAGGCCGCCTGCACCGGCGGCGCCCCGCCCTCGCCCCCCACCGCCGCCGCCAGGATCGCACCCAGCCGCTGCGGGTCCACCGGCTTGACCAGGTGGTGATCGAAGCCCGCGGCCAGCGCCGCGGCAACGTCCGCACGGTCGCCGTAGCCGGTCACCGCGATCAGCGTCATGCCCGCGGTCTCGGGTTCTGCGCGCATCCGGCGCGCCAGGTCGTAGCCGTCCATGCCCGGCAGGCCGATGTCGAACAGCCCCACGTCCGGGCGCAGGTTGCGCGCGGCCAGCAGGGCCCGTGACGAGCTGTTCTCGACGCGCACCTCGTGGCCCATCGAGCCCACGTACATCGCCAGCATCTCGGCGGCATCGGCATTGTCGTCCACCACCAGGATGCGCAGCGGACCGCCGGCCTGCACCTGCGCAGCGACGCCATCGCCATCGGCACTGCCGGCCTGGCCGGCGGCGCGCGGCAGCTCCACCACGAAGCGGGCGCCGTGGCCCAGGCCTTCGCTCTCGCAGCGCACGCTGCCGCCGTGCAGCTCGACCAGGCTCTTCACCAGCGACAGCCCGACCCCGAGCCCGCCCTGGGCCCGGTCGCTGCTGCGCTCGGCCTGGGCGAACAGCTCGAAAATCCGTTCGCGCATGGCGGGTGCCACGCCGATGCCGTTGTCCGCGACCTCGATCACCACCCGCTCGCGGTCCGCGCCCAGCGTGACGCGCAGCTCGCCGCCCTCGGGCGTGTACTTGGCGGCGTTGTTCAGCAGGTTGGACAGCACCTGGATCAGGCGCTTCTGGTCGCCGCGCACGCGCAGCGGGTCGGGGGCGACGCGCACCGAAATCGTGTGCCTGCGCTCCTGCACCAGCGGGCGTGCCTGCTCGACGGCGGCGGCGACGATGTCCTGCATCTCGAGCGCCGCCGATTCGAGCTTGACCATCCCTTTGGTGACGCGCGAGACGTCCAGCAGGTCGTCGACCAGCGCGCCCATGTGCCGCACCTGGCGCGCGATGACCTCGCCGGTGCGCTTGAGCTGGGCGCCGGACAGCGGCACGCTGGTGATCAGGGCCGCGGCGGCGCTGATCGGCGCCAGCGGGTTGCGCAGTTCGTGGGCCAGCATGGCCAGGAATTCGTCCTTGCGGCGGTCGGCCTGGCGCAGGGCCGCTTCGGCATTCGCCTTGTCGACCGCGGTCCAGATGCGCGCCGCCGCGTCTTCCAGCAACAGCGTCTCGTCCGCGCCGAGCGGCGCCGCGCGCTGGACGAACAGCACCGCGCACAGCTGCCCGCCCTGGAAGCGCGGCACGCCGCAGCTCGACAGCGCACCCTTCGCCTGCGCGAGGCCGCCGTCCACCGCGCGCCCGTCGGCCACGAAGCGCGCCGGCGCCGCCCATGCGTGGGCCGCCGCCGGGTGCCGGCCGATCAGCTCGGGCACGCCTTCCGCCACGTAACTCGAGTGGAAGAGGACGGTCTCGCCGCCGTCCTGGTAGTCGCCGAAACAGACGCGGCCGGCGCCCAGGAAGCGGCCGAGCGCCTTGCTGGCCAGGGCCTGGATCTCGAAGGCGTCGCCGGCGCGGCGGATCTCGTCGCCCAGCTCGACCTGGAAGCGCGTACGCTGCTGCGCAAGGTATTCCTCGGTGACGTCGCTGCCCTCGACGAAGATGCCGCTGACCCTGCCGTCCGGTTCGGCGATCGGCTGGTAGACGAAATCGAGGTAGCGCGTCTGCGCGCCGCCGGGACGGTCGAAGCGTACCGGCACCGCGCGCCCGTGGGCCGGCTTGCCGGAGGCGTAGACTTCGTCGAGCAGCTCGATATAGCCCTGCTCCACCAGTTCCGGCACCGCCAGCCGCGCCGGCAGCCCGACGAACTCGCGCCGGCCCATCAGCTCGAGGTTGGCGTCGTTGACGAATTCGTAGACGTGGTCGGGGCCGCGCATGATGGCCATGAAGCCGGGCGCCTGGCGAAACATGTCCTCGAGCTTGCGGTTATGGTCCGACAGCCGCTCCTCGAGCAGTTTCTGCCTGGTCAGCTCGGTGCAGGCGCCGTAGATCGCCACCACGTTCTGGTCGTCGTCGCGCACCGGCGCGAAGGTATAGCTGAACCAGGTCGGCTCGGGCTTGCCGTTGCGGTAGAGGGTCAACGGCAGCTCCTGGAGGAAGATCGGCTCCCCCGCCATCACCCGGTGCAGCAGCGGCTCGGTGGCCTCGCGGATCTCGGGCCAGACTTCGAAATACGGCCGTCCCAGCGCCGCCGGGTGGCGCTCGGCCAGGAACCGGATGTAGCTGTCGTTGTAGAACAGGCGGAATTCCGGCCCGATCGCCAGGCGCACGGGAACCGCCGAGTCGAGCATCAGCTTCATGGCGGCGCGCAGCGCCGGACTCCATTCTTCCGGCGGCGCCATGCCGCCGGCGCGGTAGTCGAAGGTCTGCAACAGCCGGCGTACCTCGCCCGGTCCCTCGAAGAGATTTCGCACGTGCGCGTCCACCTCAGCGTGCGCCTCTGGGCTCGACCATCACCAGCCGCATCGCGCTCTCGGTGACGCTGTCGATATCCGGGCTGTAACCGTCCTCGATCCAGCGCAGTGCGATGTGGATCACGCCGCCGACCACGCCGGCCAGCAGCAGCGGATCCGCTTCCTCGTCCTCCGGCCCGGACATGTGCGCCAGCGCGTCGCCGATGGCGCGCAGCGAAGCATCGAAGGCCTTGTCGACGGCCCGGCTCACCCCGCGGATCTCGACCAGGAACACGCGCGCCGAACGCGGATCGCTGCGCAGCGCCGTGAAGTAGGCGCGCAGCATGGCGCGGGAGCGCTCGGTACGGTCCGCACCTGCGGCCCGCGCCGCCTTCTGCAGCTCGCCGAACACCGAGAAGGTCACCGCGTTGTACGACGCGATCAGCAGGTCTTCGCTGTTGGCGAAGGATTCGTAGAAGTAGCGTTCGGTCAGGCCGGCGGCTTCGCAGACCGCCTTGACGGTCGCCTGGCGGTAGCCGCGCTCGCCATACACCTGGATGGCGGCGGCGATCAGCTGGCTGCGCCGCTGCGCCCGGCGTTCTTCTTGCGACACGCCGCGGTAGGGCCGCGCTGGGGAAGTTTCTCGAGACATCCTTCTATTTTGCCACGGATTGTTGTCAGAACAAATGTGACAATGTACAGTGTCACTAAACCAAAACCAATACAAGAGACACGATGCAATCTCCTTCCTCCATTCCGCAGGACGGCGCGCAGTACAGCGACCCGCTGGACGTGCTGATCGTCGGCGCCGGCCTGTCCGGTATCGGCGCGGCCTGGTACCTGCAGCAGCGCTGCCCGAACAAGCGCTACGCCATCCTCGAAGCGCGCGACGCCATCGGCGGCACCTGGGACCTGTTCCGCTACCCCGGCGTGCGCTCGGACTCCGACATGTACACGCTGGGCTACGCCTTCCAGCCCTGGACCGCCGGCAAGGCGATCGCCGACGGCCCCTCGATCCGCGACTACATCCGCGACACCGCGCGCGACAACGGCATCGACCGCCATATCCGCTTCCGCCACAAGGTGACGGGCGCGGCCTGGTCGAGCCAGGACGCCTGCTGGACCGTGCAGGCCCTGCACGACGGCGTCCCGGTCACGATCCGCACCCGCTTCCTCTACATGTGCAGCGGCTACTACAGCTACGACGAAGCCTACCGCCCGGTCTTCGAGGGCGAGGACCGGTTCCAGGGGCACATCGTGCAGCCGCAGTTCTGGCCGCAGGATCTCGACTACAGCGGCAAGCGGGTCGTGGTGGTCGGCAGCGGCGCCACCGCCGTGACCCTGGTGCCGGCGATGGCCGACAAGGCCGCCCACGTCACCATGCTGCAGCGCTCGCCGACCTACGTGGTCACGCGCCCGTCCGAGTACGGCTTCGCGAAGCGCTTCCGCAGCTGGCTGCCTGAAAAGGCCGCCTACTGGGCCACGCGCTGGCGCGTGATCGTCGAGAGCATGCTGCTGTACCGCGTGGCGCGCAGCAAGCCGGACCTGGCCAAGCAGAAGATCGTGGCCATGGCGCGCCACCAGCTGGGCAAGGATTTCGACGTCGCCACCCACTTCACGCCCGACTACAAGCCCTGGGACCAGCGCGTCTGCGTGGTCCCGGACGGCGACATGTTCAAGGCCATCCGCCAGCAGCGGGCCTCGGTCGTGACCGACCACATCGAACGCTTCACCGAAACCGGCATCCGGCTCAAGTCCGGCAAGGAGCTGGCGGCGGACGTGGTGGTGCTGGCGACCGGCCTCAAGATCAAGGTGCTGGGCGGGGTCGCCGTTACCGTCGACGGCAAGCCCTTCCACGCCAGCGAATCCATGTCCTACAAGGGCATGATGCTGAGCGAGCTGCCGAACTGCGTGATGACCTTCGGCTATACGAATGCGTCCTGGACCCTGAAGGCCGACCTCACCGCCGCCTATGTCTGCCGGCTGCTGCGCTACATGGACCGCAAGGGCATCGCGATCGCCGTGCCGCGCCGCGAGACCGGGGTCGAACCGGAACCCTTCCTGAATTTCACCTCGGGCTACGTGCAGCGCGCCAAGGGCGAACTGCCGCAGCAGGGTTCGCGCCGCCCGTGGCAGGTCTACCAGAACTACCTGCAGGACATGATCACCATCCGCTACGGCCGCCTGGCCGACGGCGTGATGCACTTCGGAGCGAAAGGAGTTATGCCGTGAATCTCAGTAACCGGGTCGCCGTCATCACCGGCGCCGGCAGCGGCATCGGCCGCGCCACCGCACTCGCCATGGCCCGCCGCGGCTGCCACCTGGCCCTGGCCGACATCGACGAGGCCGGCGTGCTGGACACCGCCCGTACCGCGCAGGCGCTGGGCGTGCGCGCCACCGCGCATTGCCTGGACGTGGCCGACCGCGCCGCCGTCGCCGCGTTTCCGGAAGCCGTCGGCAGTGCGCACAAGCGCGTCGACGTCCTGATGAACAACGCCGGCGTGGCGCTGGGCGGCACTTTCGAGCAGGTCAGCGAGGGCGACTTCGACTGGCTGATGGAGATTAACTTCCACGGTGTGGTGCGCATGACCCGCGCCTTCCTGCCGCTGCTGCACGGCTCGGACGATGCCCGCATCGTCAACGTCTCGAGCATCTACGGCATCATCACGCCGCCGGGCCAGGCTGCCTACTCGGCCAGCAAGTTCGCGGTGCGCGGCTTCTCGAACGTGCTGCGCCACGAACTCGAAGGCAGCACGGTCGGCGTCTCGGTCGTGCACCCGGGCGGCGTCGCCACGGCGATCGCGAAGAACGCGCGCGTGCCGGCCGGCGCGCCCGGCGACGAGATCGCGCGCGGCCGCAAAACGATGGAAAAGCTGCTGCGCATGCCGCCCGAACAGGCCGGGGAAATCATCGTGCGCGGCATCGAGAAGCGCCAGGCCCGCATCCTGGTCGGCAGCGACGCCAAGGCCGCCGCCTTCCTCGAACGCCTGGCGCCGGTCGGCTACTGGAACCTCCTCAAGAAAGCAATCAAGCGATGAACATCTTCCTTGCCCTCGTCGGCATCCTGGCGATCCTGCTCGCCATCGTCGTCCTGTTCACATGGTACACGGCGCGCAAGGTGGAAAGCCTGCTGCCGCCGAAGGGACGCTTCATCGACGTGCCCGGCGCGCGCCTGCACCTCCGCGACTTCGGCGAAGAACATGCCGGGCGCCCGGCTATCCTGATGATCCACGGCCTGGCCGGCCAGCTTTCGCACTACACCTATGGCGTGGCGGGCAAGCTGGCCGCCAGCCACCGGGTTATCGTGGTCGACCGCCCGGGTTCGGGTTATTCGACCCGCGCGCCGGGGACCCCGGCCGACCTGTCGACGCAGGCGGGGGCGATGGCGGCGCTGATGCGCAGCCTCGGCCTGGGCCCCTGCTTCGTGGTCGGGCACTCGCTGGGCGGCGCCGTGGCGCTGACGCTGGCGCTGGAGCATCCGCAGCAGGTGGCCGGGCTGGCCCTGCTGGCGCCGCTGACCCATATCCGCGAGGATGTGCCGCCGGTGTTCAAGGGCCTGACGATCGCATCGCCGCTGGTGCGCAAGCTGGTCGCATGGACGCTGGCGGTGCCGGCGTCGATCAGGAACAGCAAGGCCACGCTGGACGTGGTGTTCGGGCCGGAAGCGGTACCGAAGGATTTCGCCACCAGGGGCGGCGGTCTGCTGGGCCTGCGTCCATCAAGCTTCCTGTCCGCGTCGAGCGACCTGCAGGCGCTGCCCGAACGCCTGCCGCAGGTCCAGGCGCGCTACGGCGAACTGCGCGTGCCGGTGAGCGTCCTGTACGGGAAGGACGACCGCATCCTCGACTGGAAAGCCAACGGCCAGGCGCTGGTCGACAAGGTGCCGGGCGCGTGCCTGGAGCTGGTCGAGGGTGGGCACATGCTGCCGATCACGCAGGTGGAAAAGACCGTCGCGTTCATCGAGGCCGCTCAGGCCGGGGCCGTGACGCCGGCCAGCACCGCACTCAACGCCGTGAGGTCGTAAGGCTTCCTCAGCACCACCGCGTCCGGCCAGTTGTTCACTTCCCCCTTGCCGGTCGCGAACACGATCCGGATTCCCGGCGCCAGCACGCGCGCCTCGGCAGCCAGCATGTCGCCGGACATGCCTGGCAGCTGGACGTCGGTGATCAACAGGTCCGACTCGCTCGAAATCAGTTCCAGCGCCTCTTCCGCGGTGCCGGCCGAGCGCACTTCATGGCCGAGGTGCTGCAACAGCGCCTCGGTCGCATCGCGGATCTCTTCCTCGTCCTCGACCAGCACGATGCGCAGCGATGCGCGCGCCTCGCCATCCCCGCCCTCCGCACGCGGGTGGATGACGGGCGGTTCGCCCAGCGCGCGGCCGCGCTGGTTGGCGAGCACCTGCCGGATGCGCCGCGCCAGGCTTTCGCGCGTGTAGGGCTTGCCGAGCAGCTCGACGCCCGCATCGAGGCGGCCGCCGTGCACGATCGCGTTTTCCGTGTAGCCCGAAGTGAACAGCACCGCCAGGTTCGGCAGGCGTTCGCGCGCCATGCGCGCCAGTTCCGGGCTGCGCAAGGTGCCGGGCATCACCACGTCGGTGAACAGCACGTCGATCGGCACGCCGGATTCCACCACCGCCAGCGCACTGGCGGCATCGGCCGCCTTCAGCACCCGGTAGCCGAGATCCGTCAGCATCTCGACCACGGTGGTGCGCACCGCTTCATCGTCCTCGGCCACCAGGATGGTCTCGGTGCCGCCCACCGCCTGCTGCGGCTCGACCACCGGCGCCAGCGCGTCCTCGACGGCGGCCAGGGTGCGCGGCAGGTAGATCTTGACCGTCGTGCCCTGCCCCGGCTCGCTGTAGATCTTGACGTGGCCACCGGACTGCTTGACGAAACCGTAGACCATCGACAGGCCCAGCCCCGTGCCCTTGCCCTCGTCCTTGGTCGAGAAGAAGGGCTCGAAGGCCTGGCGCAGCACTTCGGGCACCATGCCGGTGCCGGTGTCGGTCACGCCGAGCATCACGTACTGGCCGGGCGCCACGTCGCCATGGTTACGGCAGTACAGGTCGTCCAGCACCGCGTTGTTGGCTTCGATCGTGAGCCGGCCCCGCCCGCTCATCGCGTCGCGCGCGTTGATGGCCAGGTTCAGCACCGCGTTCTCGACCTGGGCGACGTCGACCGCGGTGTTCCACAGGCCGCCCGAAATCACCAGCTCGACCTCGATTTCCTCGCCCAGCGCCCGGCGCAGCATGTCTTCCATGCCCATCACGATGCGGCTGACCTTGACCACGCGCGGCTCGAGAGGCTGGCGGCGGCCGAAGGCCAGCAGGTAGCTGGCCAGCTTGGCGCCCTTTTCCACCGCCGAGCGGGAGTTGGCGATCCAGCGCTGCACCTCCGCGCCCTCGCAATGCACCTCGAGCAGCTGCAGGTTGCCGGAGATGATCTGCAACAGATTGTTGAAGTCGTGCGCCACGCCGCCGGTCAGCTTGCCGATGGTCTCCATCTTCTGCGACTGCTGCAGCGCCAGTTCGGTGCGGCGGATCTGCTCGGCCTGTTCGCGGTCGGCCGTGATGTCGCGTCCGATGGCGTGGATAAAGGCGGCGTCCGGCGCGGCCGACCAGGACAGCAGGCACCAGCTGCCGTCCTTGCGGCGGTAGCGGTTCTCGAACTTGTAGACGTAGTGCCCGGTGCCCAGCGAAGCCATCTGCGCGAGCGTGGACGCGTGGTCGTCCGGATGCACCAGTTCCATGAAGTTGCGGCCGGCGATGTCGGTTTCGCTCCAGCCCAGCAGCGAAGCGAAGGCCGGACTGACCGCCTCAACGCGTCCGTCGAAGCTCGCCACCAGCATGATGTCCTTGGACAGGCGCCACATGCGGTCGCGCTCCGCGGTCCGCTGCGCCACCTGCTGCTCCAGGTTCGCGTTCAGGAGCGCGAGCCGCTGTTCATCCTGCTTGCGATCCTCGATGTCGGTATTCGTGCCGACCCACCCGCGGATCTTCGATCCGCCCTCGCCCTCGGCTTCGCGCAAGGGCACCGCCCGGCACAGATGCCAGCGGTAGCTGTCGTCCTGGGCACGTAGGCGCATCTCCGCTTCGTAGGTCGAGCCGGACGCTACGGCGATGGCCCAGCGCGTCGTCACCTCGGCCAGGTCGTCCGGATGCACGATGGAGGTCCAGCCGGTCCCGCCCAGTTCCGCCAGCGTCAGACCGCTGTAGGCGTAGGCATGGTCGTTGAACCAGTCGTTCTTGCCGTCGGCGCTGGCGCTCCAGACCTGGTGCGGCATGGCCTGGGCGAAGCTGTGGAAGCGCGCATCGCTCTCGTGCCGCGCCTGTTCGGCCAGCACGCGCTCGGTCACGTCGTGGCCCTGGACGAACACGCCGTTCACGCTGCCGTCTTCGCCGCGCAGCGGCTGGCAGGTGAAATCGATGTAGTACAGGCGGCGCTGGTTGCCGCCTTGCGACAGCCACAGCGGCGCCGCCGTGGCGGCAAAAGGCTGACCTGTACGGTACACGCGGTCGAGGTGGTCGACAAAACCTTGCGGCACGGTCTCCGGCAGCGCCAGGCGCGCCGGCATGCCGAGCACCGGGCGCTCGCCGATCAGGGTGCTGTAGGCGGCGTTCACGAGCGCGAACATGTGGTCGGGCCCGGTCAGCTGGGCGACGAAGCCCGGGGCCTGCTGGAAGATCGCGCGCAGGCGGCTGTGTTCGGCGTCCAGTCCGGCCTCGGCCCTGACCTTGGCGCTGCTCTCGACCACCACCGCCATCACGCCCAGCACGGTGCCGTCGACGTCGGCGACCGGCGAATAATCGAGATCGAACCAGCACTGCGCCGCGCGGCCGTCGCGCTCCAGCGTCATCAACTGCTCGCGGTAGGACAGCGTGTGGCCGGCCAGCACCACGTTCAGCACGTTGGCATTGAAGCCGGCGGCTTCGGGCCAGGCTTCGCACACGGGCGTTCCGAGCATGGCCGGATGGCGCGAGGCGGCGATGGCGGCGTAGCCGGCGTTATAGATCATCACGCCCTCGCGTCCCCACAGGGTGGCGAGCGGCGCCGGCGAGCGCAACACCAGCTCGACGGTGGTGCGCATCGCGGCCGGCCAACTGGCGATGGGCCCGAGACTGGTCGCGCCCCAGTCATGGTCGTCGATCAGTTTGCCGAGAGTGCCGCCGTCACTGCCGAAGGTCCTGGCCGGGGCTGCGTCGCGCATCGCCATCTTGTTAATATGCCTATACTTTTTGTGAAGTCAGCAATTGTAATGGGTTTGAGGATTACAGGAAACACGATTCAAAAAGTAAGTGACACGAGAAATTTTCAGTTTAAACTAGTGAAATACTGACAATAAAGTTGGAGGAGCCTTCCATGCGCCATCACCTGCTCGGCATCGCCGCACTCCCGCTGCTCGTTGTCGCCGGCTGGCTGCTGCTGGCCCCGGCGCAGGCAGATGCGCCTCGGCTGAATCCGGCGCAATCCCAGCCCGCGCAGTTCAGTCCGGTGGCCTGGCAGGCGCCGGCGAATCCCGGCTACACCGGGGCCTATGCCGCAAATACCCGGCTGGCCGGGCTGTCAACCATCGCCCTCGACGGCGCCGTCGGCCCGGAGCACATCGCGCTGGGGCCGGACGGCTGGCTGTATGCGGCCGTGGACGGCGGCAGCGTGCTGCGCATGCGGCCTGACGGCAGCGGCCGGGAGATCTGGGCGCAGACCGGTGGCCGCGTGCTCGGCTTCGAGTTCGACCGCGACGGCCGCATGATCGCCGCCGATGCCATGCGCGGCCTGCTGGCGATCGCGGCCGAGGCACCGCACCACGTGACCGTGCTGGCCGACCGCATGCCCGACGGCGATCCGATCCGCTTCCCGGACGCGGTGACGATCGCACCCGACGGCAGCGTCTATTTCACCGACGCCAGCCGGCGCTTTTCGCCGGCCGAGCATGGCGGCCCCTTCGAGGCCAGCCTGCTCGACTTCCTGGAACACGAGCCGACCGGCCGCGTGCTGGTCTACCGGCGGGGAAGCGGCGTCGAGGTGGTGGCCGACGGCCTGTCCTTCGCCAACGGCATCCTGGTGTCGCAGGACGGCCAATCGCTCTTCGTGGCCGAAAGCGGCAATTACCGGGTCTGGCGCATCGCTGCGGCGGCGCGCGGGCTCGACCTGCGCCGCGGCCCGTCGGCGCAGGCGAAGGTGCTGCTGGACGGCCTGCCGGGCTTTCCGGACAACCTGATGCGCGGCATGAGCGGACGGATCTGGCTCGGCCTCGCCAAGCCGCGCACGGCCTCGGCCGATGCGACCGCCGGCTACCCTTTCCTGCGCAAGCTGGCGCTGCGCCTGCCGCGCTTCCTGTGGCCGGTCCCGCCCGCCTATGGCCACGTGCTGGCCTTCGACGAGGACGGCAAGGTTCTCGCCGACCTGCAGGATCCGGGCGGCGCCTACCCCGACACCACCGGCGTACTGGAGACCGCCGACCGCCTGTACATCCAGAGCGTGCATGCGGAAGGCATCGGCTGGCTGCCGAAAGCCCGCGCACGCTTGCCGTAGTCGGTACGGCTTCGCTGCAGCGCATGCTAGTGTCTTGGGCTGTAGCTGCGGGCCGTTGATACCTTACCCCGGCGTTTCCGTGCTGCAGAGCAGCAGAAAAAAAGTCGCGCAAAGCACGCGTGTGCGGCCTTGCCGCAATTAATATGTTTTCTGCTGTACACACCTTTACCGAGGGGAAATCGAACTATGAGCCAGAGTCAACCTCTGTCGCTGCACGTCCCGGAGCCTACCGGCCGCCCGGGTTGCAAGACTGATTTTTCGTATCTTGGCGTGAACCCGGCCGGCGTCGTGCCGCGACCGCCCGTCGACGCCACCTACCAGGACACCGCGCAGATCGCCTCCAGCCTGATCCGCGTACTCGACGACAACGACGAGGCCGTCGGCCCGTGGGCGCCGGAGCTTAGCAAGGAAGCCCTGCTGTCCGGCCTGCGCACCATGATGAAGACCCGCGTCTTCGACGCCCGCATGGTCATCGGCCAGCGCCAGAAGAAGATGTCGTTCTACATGACCTCGCTCGGCGAGGAAGCCATCGGCACCGCCCACGCACTGGCGCTGAAGGATGGCGACATGTGCTTCCCGACCTATCGCCAGCAGAGCCTCCTGATGGCGCGCGACTACCCGATGGTCGACATGATCTGCCAGCTGCTGTCCAACGAGCGCGACCCGCTCAAGGGACGCCAGCTGCCCGTGATGTACTCGTCGAAAAAGGACGGCTTCTTCACGATTTCCGGCAACCTCGCCACCCAGATCCCCCAGGCGGTGGGCTGGGCCATGGCCTCGGCCATCAAGGGCGACACGAAAATCGCTTCCGGTTGGATCGGCGACGGCGCCACCGCCGAGAGCGACTTCCACACCGGCCTCACCTTTGCCCACGTCTACCGCGCCCCGGTGATCCTGAACGTGGTCAACAACCAGTGGGCGATCTCGAGCTTCCAGGCCATCGCCGGCGGCGAGAGCGTGACCTTCGCCGCGCGCGGCGTGGGCGCCGGCATCGCTTCGCTGCGCGTGGACGGCAACGACTTCCTGGCCGTGTACGCGGCTTCCTGCTGGGCCGCCGAGCGCGCCCGCAGCAACCTGGGCCCGACCCTGATCGAATGGGTGACCTACCGCGCCGGCCCGCACTCGACCTCCGACGATCCGGCGCGCTACCGCCCGGCCGACGAATGGACCTACTTCCCGCTGGGCGACCCGATCGGCCGACTGCGGCGCCAC